>OOAH01000005.1_pt1 | contig 303651 bp, 248 predicted proteins | sample 1671801 | NCBI WGS metagenome assembly OOAH01 (sample SAMN06348194, study PRJEB24527) | human gut metagenome | biome: human gut; feature: ankylosing spondylitis patient; material: feces | host: Homo sapiens | place: China | collected 2015-10 | reverse complement strand
GCATAACCTTGCCAAGGTTAGGGTCGCGAGTTCGAGTCTCGTTTTCCGCTCTTTCAGAGAAATCGACAAATGTTGGTTTCTCTTTTTTTATGTCATAAGTTTGCTTCTTCTAGCTGATAATATATATATTTGTGCCCGCAATATTTAAATGATATAACCATGAAAACTTATGATATTTATTTTTCGGATGGAAGCTCAAGCGATAATAAAGGCTTCTTTATAAAAACAGAGGAAAAAGCCATACGTATGGCGGAAGATATGCTGGTAAAAGGGAATAGTTACATAGAGGATTATGCCGGGGGAACTATTTCGGTAGTCGACTCAGAAGGCAATACGGTCTGGAGTAAGCCTATTCCGGTGCAGTGATTGTAAAAAGTAGAAGTATTAATATAAAATAATGAATTTATGTTCTCAGGGATAGTTGAAGAATATGCAGAAGTGGTAAAGGTGGTAAAGGATCAGGAAAATCTGCACCTCACGTTGAAATGTTCGTTTGTTGATGAGTTAAAAATAGACCAGAGTGTTTCTCATAATGGAGTTTGTCTGACTGTAGTGAGTATTCAGGATGGAACTTATACGGTTACGGCCATGAAGGAAACTATCGAACGCTCTAATATTGGTTTGCTGAAAGTGGGAGATAAGGTTAATGTAGAACGCAGTATGATGATGAATGGACGTCTGGACGGGCATATCGTTCAGGGACATGTAGATCAGACTGCTACTTGTGTAGCTATAGATGACGCAGAGGGCAGCTGGTATTTTACATTCAAGTATGCATTCGATCCGGAAATGGCAAAACGAGGATATTTTACTGTTGACAAGGGTTCGGTTACAGTGAATGGAGTTAGTCTGACGGTCTGCAATCCGACAGAAGATACTTTCCAGGTTGCCATTATCCCATATACCTATGAACATACTAACTTCCATACGTTTCAGGTTGGTAGCGTAGTGAACTTGGAGTTTGATATTATCGGCAAGTATTTGAGCCGCATGATGCAGTTGACAAAATAAGGTTGCTGTATTTATAAGACTTATCCCCGCCAGATTTTATGACGGGGATAATTTTTTTATGCAGAAGAAGAATTATTGTATTTTCTGCTCTTTTCGTATCTGTTGTTCTGATATGTCTGGTGACTGCCTATAAATCTTTCAGTAAAATCTGACTGTTGTTGTACATATATTCCTTGCGTGCATGCTCCAGAATTTTCCATGAGTCAGAATATTGCTGGCGATCTACCTTGAAATCTTCGGAACCGGCAGAATCTAGTTTCTCCAGCAGTGTGCCTACTGTAAGTTTATTGATGTCTATGCCCGGAAGATAGCGTACATCGCCTTTTTTCTCTTCTATTGTTTCGAAAATCAGATGTATGTCTTGCAGTTCATATAAGATCCGTTTGGTAAGTCGGATAGGAATCTTGTATTGTTTGCTTATTTCTTCTGCAGAGTAAGGTGTCTTTTCTTCTGCAAAACTCTTGCAGATGGCTGAAAGTATAATGGTGCAAAAGAAATCATGATATCTGCGGCTGATATTTGCACTTTCTTTTCCGAAATCGAACGAACCCAGATTTTGGCTTACGTAGCTCATTTCAGCTCCGAAGAGGCAGATTGTCCAGGAAATCTGTGTCCATAACAAAAACATGGGAATGGCAGCAAAGCTTCCGTAGATAGCGTTGTAGTTTGAAACCCATATCTGGCTGTTTACATAAAAGAACTGAAATGCCTGAAAGGCGGTTCCTGCCAGTATTCCCGGAAACCAGGCGTGCTTTAATTTGACTTTGGTGTTTGGGATAAATATGTAGAGTCCGATAAACATTCCCCAGGTCAGTGCATATGGGGTAAGTCTTACCAGGAATTTCAGGATAGGCGCAAGTACCAGGAAGTTATCCATGTTCTTTATATATGTAGTCATAAAAATGGTAAGACCACTTGAGATGACTATCAGCAGTGGTAAAAGCAGAATCATGGAAAAATAATCGGTTATTTTGCGAAAGACTGAACGGGGGTGTTTTACCTGCCAGATTGCATTGAAGCTTCGTTCGATGTTGTCTGTCAGTATAAGAACCGTCCATAATAACATGATTAAACCGATTCCGATAAATATTCCACTTTGGGCATGCTCCAGATAGGAGTTTATCCACGAAATAATAAGTTCACTCTGCTGGCTTGCAACACCTTTGCGGAGCTGTATTTCCATTAATGCGTCGAAGCCGAATCCTCGTGCGATGGCGAACAGGATGGCAAGAATGGGAATAATCGACAGTAGCGTGCTGTAGGTCAGTGCGGAGGCACGTATCTGGATACGGTCGTTTAGAAACTGGTTTACAGAAAGATAAACGATTTTGATGCACGAATATATTTGTCGCCGTACGGGAGATATCTCATCTTCGGTAATTCTCCATATGCCGTCGGTGAGAAATTGTAGCCAGTTTTTTATTCTCGTATAACTCATGGCGATAAGGTTTTTCAATGAAAAAAGCAGTCGGTCTATAAGCCGGGTTCCGTTCTCTGCATCGAAATGCAAAGTGTCTGTCATTTATCTACACTCACTGTCACCAGTAAGTTCTAGCGGTCTACCCTCCGACGTGGGGCGAGCAACCCTCCTTAATGCCGGTTTACATGACCTTACAACTCCTAAGATGCACAGCACGCATATCGCTATACGTCTGGTAGGCTCTTACCCTACCTTCTCACCCTTGCCTTTCCGGTGTGGACTGGCGGTTATTTTCTTCTGCATTACTCTACCTTTGCAGGCAGCTTTCTGTTAGGAAGTAGGATGCTCTGTGTTGCCCGGACTTTCCTCTTGTACATATAAGTACCAGCGACAAACCGACCAACTGCTTTCTGTTTGCAAAGGTACGCAAATAAAACGAATTTGTGTCATTTTTGTCAGAAATATCTGCAATTCTACCGAACAGTCTGATAATGAATGTAAATTTGTCAGGCAGTAGTCGTTAACTGCGGTTAATAGGAAAGTTTGCTTTGTTAAAAGAGGGAAAAAAGATGTTGTGTAGAGTACAATCGTATGAATTTTGTTCTACTTTAGCAAATGAAATGTTAAACAAGAGTTGAAATTAACAATTTAAATGATATAAACATATGAAAAAGGCAACTAAAATCGCATTTGGAGCAGTCGCAGTATTGGCTGTCAGTGCAGGGGTGGCAGGGGTTACTACTTATACTCTTATGCAGTCTAGACAAGACAAAAATTTGTCTTTTTATGATGAATTCCAGACAGCGTCTAATGTGCGCTATGCAGCTTTGGATGCAACTAGCATGCAGCCGATTGATTTGACTAAAGCGGCAGAAAGTTCTTTGAACTCTGTTGTACATATTATGTCTGTACAGAGAAGTAAAGTGAAAACAATACAGAGTCAGCCTGATATATTTGATTTCTTCTTCGGTGATGGACGCGGACGTCAGCAGCAGGTGCAAACTCCTGAACAGCGTGGATTTGGTTCGGGTGTAATTATTTCGAAGGATGGTTATATTGTAACCAATAATCACGTAATTGATGGAGCTGATGAAATTTCTGTCAAGTTGCACGACGGTCGTGAAATGAAAGGACGTGTAATTGGTACAGACCCGACTACCGATTTAGCATTGGTTAAAATAGAAGGTGATGATTTTCCTGCCATACCGGTTGGTGATTCTGAACGCTTGAAAGTTGGAGAATGGGTACTGGCTGTAGGTAATCCGTTTAATTTGGGTTCTACAGTAACTGCTGGTATTGTCAGTGCTAAGGCTCGTGGACTTGGTGCTAATGGTGTAGAGTCGTTTATCCAGACTGATGCTGCTATTAATCAGGGAAACAGTGGTGGTGCGTTAGTTAATGCTAATGGAGAATTGGTAGGTATTAATGCTATGTTGGTATCTCCTACAGGAGCTTATTCGGGTTATGGATTTGCTATTCCTACAAGCATTATGACAAAGGTTGTTACAGATCTGAAGCAATACGGTACTGTACAACGTGCTCTGTTGGGTATTGCAGGACGAAACATGGGTGATGAAACTTATCCGGATGAAATCCGTAAGGAACAGAAAGAGCTGGGCATCAACGATGGTGTACAGGTTGTTGAAGTGACAGAAGGTGGTTCGGTAGATGGCGTTTTGGAAAAGAACGACGTTATAATGGAATTGAACGGAAAGAAAGTGAAGACCATGGCCGAATTACAAGGATCACTGGCTAAATATCGTCCGGGTGATAAGATCAAATTGAAAGTATGGCGCGATAAGAAAGAAAAGACTTTCACTGTAACACTGAAAAATGCTCAAGGTAATACTAAGATTGTAAAGAATGCTGATATGGAATTACTGGGAGCTGCATTCCGTGAAGTACCTGCTGAATTGAAGAAACAACTGAATTTAGGTTATGGTGTTCAGGTAACAGGAGTAAGTGAAGGCAGAATGGCAGATTCTGGTATCCGTAAAGGATTTATCATACTGAAAGCTAACGGAAAACAACTGAAAACAGTGCAGGATCTGGAAGAAGTTATGAAAGCGGCTTCTCAATCTCCTGATCAGGTATTGTTTATGGTAGGTATATATCCATCAGGAAAACGTGCCAACTATGCAGTAGATTTATCACAGAATTAAGTATAATAAACAGGTATTGTTTTTGAAGTAAAAAGATATGTTTGAAAAGTCCGAAGGGTTTACTCTTCGGACTTTTGCTTTTTGCTACCTCGACATTGCGTTTTGGTTTATATTGGAGTGGAATGTATACCTAAAGCTAGGTATTTTGTGCTAAAAGCCTTTCTCTGGGTAAAAAAAGAGAGGATATTTAGAACAGTGTCTCTTTTTTTGCTACTTTTGCACAGATTTTGGCTGCATGTGCCGAATGACGCGGCGGCGGCTTAAACGAAGATAATAACTAAAACATAAAGCATGATACACAAAGTATTAATCGCTAACCGTGGCGAAATTGCTGTGCGCGTGATGCGTTCTTGCCGTGAAATGGGCATTCGTACCGTGGCAGTCTTTTCGGAAGCTGATAGAACGGCACGCCACGTACTTTATGCAGATGAGGCTTGCCTGATTGGTCCGGCAGCATCTCGTGAAAGCTATCTGAATATTGATAAAATTATCATGGCGGCTAAGCGCCATGGAGTGGATGCAATTCATCCGGGATATGGTTTCTTATCGGAAAACTCCGAGTTTGCACGTCGTTGTCGTGAAGAAGGAATCATTTTTATCGGTCCCGATCCTGAAACAATGGATGCGATGGGCGATAAGATTTCTGCGCGTAAACACATGATTGCTGCGGGAGTGCCGGTGGTTCCTGGTACGGAACAGCCTTTGCAGAGTGTAGAGGAAGCAAAAGAAATCTGTAATCGTATCGGTTATCCGGTTATGCTGAAGGCTTCTATGGGAGGCGGTGGTAAAGGTATGCGCCTTATTCATAGTGAGTCTGAAGTGGAAGAAGCTTATAATACAGCTCGTTCGGAATCAATGTCATCATTTGGTGATGATACAGTTTATCTGGAGAAATTTGTAGAGGAACCGCATCATATTGAATTCCAGATTTTAGGAGATAATTATGGTAATGCGGTACATCTGTTCGAACGCGAATGTTCTATTCAGCGTCGTAACCAGAAGATTGTAGAAGAAACTCCATCTCCGTTTGTTACTCCTGAATTACGCCAGAAAATGGGTGAGGCTGCTGTAGCGGCTGCCAAGGCTGTAAATTATAAGGGAGCAGGAACAATTGAATTCCTTGTTGATAAGCACCGCAATTTCTATTTCCTTGAAATGAATACTCGTCTTCAGGTAGAACATCCTATTACAGAAGAAGTTGTAGGTGTTGACTTGGTAAAGGAACAGCTCCGTATTGCAAACAATGAGCCTCTTCATTTCAAACAGGAAGATCTGAAGCAGCGTGGTCATGCTATCGAATGTCGTATTTGCGCAGAGGACTCTGAAAATAACTTTATGCCTTCACCGGGAGTTATCCGTCAGTTGATGGAACCCAACGGTATCGGTGTTCGTATCGATAGCTATGTATACGAAAGTTATGAAATTCCTATTTATTATGACCCGATGATCGGTAAGCTGATTGTATGGGCTACTACTCGTGAATTTGCTATCGAACGTATGCGCCGTGTGCTTTACGAATACAAGATTACCGGCTTGAAAACAAATATCGGTTATTTGCGTCACATCATGAATGTACCTGATTTTGTAGAAGGTCATTATAATACCTTGTTTATACCAAAGCATCAGGATATGTTGCGTGAATGGGCTGGTCAGAAGGAAGAAGAAACTGAAAATATTGCTATGATTGCAGCATACATCGACTATCTGATGAATCTGGAAGAGAATAATTCTGGCTCTTCAGACAATCGTCCTATCAGTCGTTGGCGTGAGTTCGGATTGAAAAAAGGTGTATTGCGAATTTAAAGAAGATATTTATGGAAATACATATAGGTGATAGAGTTGCTGACGTTACGTTGGTTAGCAAGGAAGGCAATAAAGTACAGTTGACTATCGACGGTGTTCCTTACGATGTTGATATTGTAATGGCAGAAAACGGTAGTTGTTCTATTTTGCATGAAGGAAAATCGTATAATGCAGAACTGATCCGTAAAGAAGGCGGAAAGAGTTATACGGTAAATGCTCATTACCAGTCATATAATATTGATATTATAGATTCGCAGGCAAAATACCTTCGCATGCGTAAGGGAGCTGATGAGAAACAGCAGGATAAGATTGTTTCTCCTATGCCGGGTAAAGTGGTTAAGATTCCAGTAAAGGCTGGCGACCGCTTGCAGGCTGGTGATATCGTGGTTGTGATAGAAGCCATGAAGATGCAGAGTAATTACAAAGTAAACAGCGAATGTGTTGTAAAAGAAATCTTCGTAAATGAAGGTGACTCTGTGAACAGTAACCAGGTTATCATGACACTGGATGTAATTAAAGAGGAGGATTAAATTTATGACAACAGCAGAACAATATAAAAAATTTGAGGAGCTGGATAAACTGGCTGCTCAGGGTGGAGGAGTAGAGCGTGTTGAAAAGCAACATGCCAATGGTCATATGACTGCTCGCGAACGTATTGATATGTTGCTTGATAAAGGTACGTTCAATGAAATTGATAAGTTTGTGGTTCATCACTGTACTGATTTCGGTATGGAGAAGAAACATATTCCTGGTGACGGTATCGTTTGTGGATATGGTAAAATTGATGGACGTTTAGTATATGTTTATGCTTACGACTTTACCGTATATGGTGGAACACTTAGTGCTACCGGTGCGCAGAAGATTGTAAAGGTACAGCAACTGGCATTGAAAAACGGTGCTCCGGTAATTGCTTTGAATGACTCGGGTGGCGCACGTATTCAGGAAGGTGTGGGAAGTATTTCCGGATATGCTTCAATTTTCTATCAGAATACTATTGCATCAGGTGTTATCCCTCAGATTTCAGCAATTCTTGGTCCGTGTGCAGGAGGTGCTTGTTATTCTCCGGCATTGACAGACTTTATCTTCATGGTAAAGGAAAAGAGTCACATGTTTATCACTGGTCCGGATGTAGTAAAGGCTGTTACTCATGAAGAAGTTGATAAGGAAGAATTAGGTGGTGCATATACTCATAGCAGTAAGAGTGGTGTTACTCACTTCCTTTGTGAAACAGAAGAAGAAACTTTGATGAGCATTCGTGAGCTGCTGAGTTTCTTGCCTTCTAACAACATGGAAGATGCTCCTTCTATTCCTTGTACAGATGATATCCGTCGTGCAGAAGAATCACTGATGACAGTTATTCCTGACGACCCGAACATGCCATATGATATCAAAAACATCATCGAACCGGTAGTCGACAATCATTATTTCTTCGAGGTTATGCCTCACTTTGCAAAGAATATTGTAGTCGGTTTTGCTCGTTTGGGTGGACGTTCTGTAGGTATCGTTGCCAATCAGCCGGCATATCTGGCAGGTGTGCTTGATATTGACGCTTCTGACAAGGCTTCTCGTTTCATCCGTTTCTGCGACTGTTTCAATATTCCTATTGTAACATTCGAAGATGTACCGGGATTCTTGCCAGGATGTACACAGGAACACAATGGTATTATCCGTCACGGTGCAAAGATTGTATACGCTTATGCAGAAGCTACTGTTCCTAAGATAACAGTAATTACACGTAAGGCTTACGGAGGTGCATACATCGTTATGAATAGTAAACCTATTGGCGCTGATGTGAACTTCTCTTATCCTACAGCTGAAATTGCTGTAATGGGAGCAGACGGTGCTGTGAATATTCTGTATCGTAAAGCTACGCCGGAAGAAAAAGCTAAGGCTGTAGAAGAATACAAGGAGAAATTCTCTAATCCGTATCGTGCAGCTGAACAGGGCTATATCGATGAAATCATTCTTCCGAAAGATACTCGTTATAAACTGATTCAGGCACTTGAAATGACTCAGAATAAGAGTGTAAGCAATCCTCCAAAGAAACACGGTAACATGCCTTTGTAATTGATTTGAAGGAAATAATATAAATTTAGCCATCTCAACCTAATCCGTTGGGATGGCTTTTTTTGTTTTAATTCCATATAATTTCATGATATAGCACAACTGTTGTGTTTTTTATTGAGTTTTATTTGTTTTTTAAACAGACTGTATCGTTTGTAAGGCAACAGAAGTTTATTGAATATAATTCTTAAAATAATATTAAGTAGTATTTAAACACGTTTGAAAGCGTGGCGGTCAGTTCGAGGTTTCCTCTTTTTATATCGATTTTTTTGTATCTTTGAAGCGATAATTATTTAAGCTATTAGTATATGATGAAAAAATGGATAATGATGGCAGCATTATTTGGCTGTCTGTTTGCCGGAGTCTCTACAGTACAAGCACAGGAAGTTACTCCTGATGAAGTAGGATATATAGTTAAAGTGGGTGATGAAGCTCCCGATTTTGAAATGACTTTGACCGACGGTCAGAAAGTAAAATTATCTTCTTTGCGTGGAAAAGTTGTGATGCTTCAGTTTACAGCAAGCTGGTGTGGGGTTTGCCGTAAAGAAATGCCTTTTATCGAGAAGGATATCTGGCAGAAACATAAAGATAATACTTCATTTGTGCTTTATGGAGTAGACCGTGATGAACCTTTGGAAAAGGTTAAAGCTTTTGCAAAGCAGACGAAAGTAACATATCCGCTTGGACTTGATCCGGGAGCAGATATCTTTGCTAAATATGCGGTTCGTAACGCTGGTATTACCCGCAACGTGTTAATCGACAAGACTGGCAAGATTGTGATGATGACACGTTTATATAACGAGGAAGAGTTCTCTGCTTTGTGTAAGAAAATAGATGAACTGCTGAAATGATGCGGCTTAAGTATACATTACTCATCCTATGCTGTCTGGTCGTTCTTCCTGGGTTTTCTCGTAAGAAAAAGACTTCGGGATATGAACCTCTATTTGGAAAATCACAGGCAGCCTACCAGATTACTTCTAGTTCATTAAAAGGAGCTACCTTCTATTTGGTCAGCGGTCATGGAGGACCAGATCCGGGATGCATCGGCAAGTATAGAGGAAAGGAACTGCACGAAGATGAATATGCCTATGATATTGTTTTGCGTTTAGGCAGAGAATTGCTGAAACGTGGTGCTAAGGTTCATTTTATTATTCAGGACAAGAAAGATGGAATCCGAAATGCTGCGATATTGAATAACAGCAAGCGGGAAACATGTATGGGTGAAGCAATTCCATTGAATCAGGTAGCAAGGTTGCAACAGCGTTGTGATGCTATTAACCGGTTATATCGTAGAGATAATAGCAATTATAAACGTGCAATCTTTGTTCATGTGGATAGCCGTAGCAGAGGTAAACAGACGGATGTTTTCTTTTATCACTCACCTGGCAGTAAATATGGAAAACGTCTTGCCGATCAGTTGAAGCGTACTTTTACTGCAAAATATGACCGTCATCAGCCTAATAGAGGATTCAATGGAACGGTTAGTTCGCGTAACTTATTTGTCCTTCGGAACTCAACGCCTTATGCTGTCTTTTTGGAATTAGGAAATATTCAGAACGCACGCGATCAGCAACGTTTGGTGATACCCGACAATCGTCAGGCATTAGCCAATTGGATTGCTGAGGCTATGGTTAGCGATTATAAGAAAAGTAAGTAGTAACTGTATGATATTCAGTTGTTGAAGAGAAATAGTTTAATTTTGTCTGTATTGGATAGGCAGTATATAGTTAACAGCTGAACATTGAAAAAACAATAGCGGAACTTCTGTTCATTGAGCAAAAGTTCCGCTATTGCTTTTTTGCCTGAACCTGAGAAACACGTTATTAAGATATAAAGTGAAACTCTCAAGCAGGTGATTTTTATTAAGTTCTGCCATGAAAAGTTTGATACTAAGATCTTTCTTTTTTGGCAGAACTTATTGATTTTTTATTGTCGGTCAGGTTTATTCTTCAGCAAGTAACAGCTCCATTACCTGACAAGCTGATTTAGCGACAGAAGTACCAGGACCAAATATAGCCATAACTCCAGCTTTATACAGGAAGTCGTAATCCTGTGCCGGTATGACACCTCCTGCAAATACCAGAATATCTTCACGTCCCAGACGTTTCAACTCTGCAATGATTTGTGGAATTAAAGTCTTGTGTCCGGCGGCTAATGAAGAAACTCCTACTGCATGAACATCGTTTTCTACGGCTTCGCGAGCAGCTTCCTCCGGAGTCTGGAACAACGGTCCCATGTCAACATCAAAACCACAGTCTGCAAATCCTGTAGCTACAACTTTTGCACCACGGTCATGTCCGTCCTGTCCCATTTTGGCAATCATTACACGCGGACGGCGACCCTCTTTCTTTGCAAATTCTTCAGTCAGTTCGCAAGCTCTTGCGAAATCTGCATCCTTTTTACTTTCTGATGAATACACGCCTGAAATAGTTCTTATTACTGCTTTATAACGTCCTACAATTTTTTCACATGCATCGGATATTTCTCCTAATGTGGCACGTACGCGAGCGGCTTCTACAGCCAGTTCCAGCAAGTTGCCTTTGCCTGTACGTACGCATTCGGTAATAGCTTCCAGTGCTTTGTCTACTTCGGCCTGGTTTCTTCCTTCACGCAGGCGACGTAAGTTTTCTATCTGTTCCTGACGTACAGCTGTGTTGTCTACTTCCAGAATATCAATCGGATCTTCTTTTTCCAGACGATATTTGTTTGTACCTACGATGGTTTGTTCACCTGAGTCGATACGAGCCTGTGTACGAGCTGCAGCTTCTTCAATACGCATCTTAGGTATACCTGTTTCGATAGCCTTAGCCATACCACCCAGTTTTTCGATTTCCTGAATGTGTTCCCAAGCTTTATGAGCCAGTTCGTTGGTCAGCGCTTCTACATAGTATGAACCACCCCACGGGTCTACATTTTTACATATCTGGGTTTCTTCCTGGATATAAATCTGTGTATTACGTGCAATACGTGCAGAGAAATCAGTTGGCAGAGCAATAGCTTCGTCCAGCGCATTGGTATGCAGTGACTGAGTGTGTCCCAGTGCAGCAGCCATTGCTTCGATACAAGTACGTCCTACGTTGTTGAACGGATCCTGTTCTGTAAGCGACCATCCTGAAGTCTGTGAGTGTGTACGCAGTGCAAGTGATTTCGGATTCTTCGGATTAAACTGTTTTACAATCTTTGCCCAAAGCATACGTGCAGCACGCATCTTGGCAATTTCCATGAAATGATTCATGCCGATTGCCCAGAAGAAAGACAAACGAGGAGCAAAGGCATCGATATCAATACCTGCAGCAACTCCTGCGCGCAGATATTCCAGACCGTCGGCAAGTGTATAAGCCAATTCGATATCGGCTGTAGCACCAGCTTCCTGCATGTGATATCCTGAGATAGAGATAGAGTTGAATTTCGGCATTTTTTGAGAAGTGTACTCAAAGATATCCGAGATGATCTTCATGGAGAATGCAGGCGGATAGATATATGTGTTACGCACCATGAACTCTTTCAAAATATCATTTTGAATAGTTCCGGCCATTTCTTCCAGTTTAGCTCCCTGTTCCAGTCCCGCATTGATATAGAATGCCATAACAGGAAGTACGGCGCCGTTCATAGTCATGGAAACAGACATCTTATTCAATGGAATACCGTCGAACAATACCTTCATATTTTCCAGTGAGCAGATAGAAACACCAGCCTTACCAACATCTCCCACTACACGCGGATGATCTGGGTCGTAGCCGCGGTGTGTCGGAAGGTCGAAAGCAACAGACAAACCTTTCTGTCCGGAAGCCAGGTTACGGCGATAAAATGCATTCGATTCTTCAGCTGTAGAAAATCCTGCATACTGGCGGATAGTCCACGGACGGAACGTATACATCATCGAGTACGGACCTCTCAGGTAAGGAGGAATACCCGCAGCATAGTTCAGATGCTCCATGCCTTCCAGGTCTTCTTTCGTATAAACCGGCTTCACCTGAATCTGTTCCGGTGTTCTCCAATTGGCTTTGATGTCATTGGCTTTTTGCCATTCCATACCATTTTGAGGATGGAATCCGGCATATATATCGATATTTTTAAAATTCGGTTTCATAGCATTACTTAATTCCTAGCTTTTCATTATATTCTTTCAAGGTCTCCAATACGTTGCAGCGTACATGTATGAAGTTTTCTATGCCGGCAGCTTTCAATTCTTCCATGCAAGCAGGAGCTCCTGCCACAATAAACATGGCTCTTCCGTTTACAGCTTTGAATGCCGGAATAGCATATTCTGCATATTCATCATCGCTTGAGCAAATAACAACGATGTCAGCGTTGGCTTTCATTGCAGCCTCTACTCCTTCTTCAACGGTTGGGAATCCCAGATTGTCTATTACTTCATATCCGGCACAAGCCAGGAAGTTGCATGAGAACTGTGCGCGTGCTTGTCGCATCGCAAGATTTCCGATAGTCAGCATGAAAGCTTTTGGACGTTTACCAGAATGTTCTGTCTGCAAACGTAAAGCTTCAAATTCGCTGGCAGCACGGCTGGTTTCCAGTTTGGCAAATGAAGCTTCTTCCTCGTGATTATGTCCGCCACCACAGCAACATTTGTGTTCTGATGGAGTCTTTTCTCCTGCCAATTCGTTGAAATTAGGATACTGATTGGTTCCCAGCAGGATTTCTTTACGTTTCGAAACAGCTTCATGGCGTGCTTTGTTGCTTGCGTTAACAGCATTTTGTACGCTTTCGTCGAAGATAGACTTAACCATTCCGCCGGTCTCTTCTACTTGCAGGAATAAATCCCAGGCTTGTTTAGCAATAGAGACTGTCAAATTTTCAATATAATATGAACCTCCGGCAGGATCGACAATGCGGTTAAGATGAGATTCTTCTTTCAAAAGTAATTGCTGATTACGTGCAATACGTTCTGAAAAGTCATTAGGAGTTTCGTATGCTTTATCGAAAGGAGTTACTGTGATAGAATTTACTCCTGCAATAGCAGCACTCATAGCTTCAGTCTGAGTACGGAGCAAGTTTACATGAGCATCGAATAAGGTCAGATTGAAGCTTGAAGTTTCGGCATGAGCAATCATTTTACAAGCACATTCGCATTGTGGGTTGTAAGCCTTGACAATGTTTGCCCATAACATACGTGCTGCACGGAACTTGGCAATTTCCATGAAATAGTTGGAACTGATACCGAAGTTGAATTTGATCTTCTTTGCAGCCAGATCAACAGGAACTCCTGCTTCTGTCAGTCTGTTCAGGTATTCATTTCCCCATGCCAGTGCATATCCCAGTTCCTGATAAATATAAGCTCCAGCATTGTTTAGTTGAAGTGAGTTGACTCCTATACAACGGAAATGAGGATATTCAGCCAGAATTTCTACCAGCTCTTTGGCTTTCGATATGATCGGGCTGACATCTTTCCCTTTTTGAAGCATTTTGCCGATAGGGTCGAAGTTTATTGAGCCGTACAGTTTATTCGGATCATATCCTTTTTCTTTGAAATAAGCAACGAGTAATTCAGCCAGCTGAGTAGAATGGCGCTGACAAGTAGTGAAGTTAATTTCTATACAGTCGCAACAGATGTCTTTCAGTAGAGTTGCGATGTATTCAGCACTCAAATCTTTGGGTTTAATGTGGAAACCCAGTGAGTCAATTCCCTTGTTCAGCAAATCAAGTGCTTTCTGGTTTGCTTCAGCAGGTTCTTCTACACGAATGTCCTGACGGATATACCAGGTATTGTCATCTTTTTTATTACCTCTGATGTAAGGATATTCTCCCGGAAGTCCTTCAGTTGTTTTAAGTCCTTCCAAATCTTCTTGGCGGTAAAACGGTTTTACTTTAAATCCTTCGTTTGTTTTCCACACCAATTTCTTTTCGTAATCGGCTCCTTTCAAGTCGACCATGATTTTATCCATCCATTCTTGTGTCGATACGGAGGGAAAATCTGAAAAGAGTTTTTCTTTACTATCTGCCATAGTGAATGAGTGTTTATGATATTATGATTTAAGTTAGTTGGCATGGAGGTTGGAACCCATGCGAGGCAAATATACAAAGTAAATTGCACATCCCGACAAAAAGTGAGTATTTTTTTAGATTCAAATGTTTGACTGATTCTTTTTAATTGCCTACATTTGTGGCGCTTAAAAATATAATATTATGAATTGGCTACAAGATTTATTAACTAATCCCGACTCCATAGCACATATAGTCGCATTATATTCTTTTGTAATTGCAGTTGGAGTTCTTTTGGGAAAAATCAAGATTTTCGGTATATCTCTTGGAGTTACCTTCGTATTATTCGTAGGGATTCTTGCCGGACATTTTGGATTTACAGGAAATCAGTCCATCCTTTCGTTTTTGCAGGATTTTGGATTGATCTTGTTTGTGTTCTGTATCGGTTTGCAGGTCGGTCCTTCTTTCTTCTCTTCTTTCAAAAAAGGAGGAATCAGGCTGAACATGCTGGCTGTGGGTATCGTGGCACTGAATATAGCGGTTGCCATAATTATTTACTATGCTTTGCAAGGTCGGGTGGAAATTCCGATGATGGTAGGTATTCTTTGCGGTGCGGTAACGAATACTCCGGGTTTGGGTGCTGCCAACGAAGCTTTGCAGCAATTAGGTTATCAAGGGCCGGAAATAGCTATGGGATATGCCTGTGCTTATCCTTTGGGTGTTATGGGTATCATTCTTTCACTTATTCTTATCCGTTATATTTGTCGGGTAAATTTGGACAAAGAAGCTGATGATATCCAGAAAGAAGAAGAGGCAAACCCTCACTTGAAGCCTTACAACATTGCCCTGAAAGTAGAGAATGCAGCATTGAGTGGAAAGAAACTTTCTCAGGTTCAGAGCTTCTTGGCAAGAGATTTTGTCTGCTCTCGTATTTTGCAGGATGGACATGTACATATTCCTAATGCAGATACGGTCTTGCGCTTGGGCGATGAAATGAACATTGTATGTGCAGAAGACGACTCTGAAGCGATTCAGGCTTTCATCGGTTCGAAAGTTGATGATGTAGACTGGGACAACCAGAGCAAACAAGACAAGCCGATGGTATCACGCCGTATATTGGTTACCCAACCGGCTATTAATGGTAAGACATTGGGTGAGCTTCATTTCAGCAGTATGTATGGTGTGAATGTAACTCGTGTCAACCGTTCGGGTATGGACTTGTTTGCTGCGCGTCAGTTGATTCTTCAGGTGGGCGACCGTGTCATGGTAGTAGGACCGCAGGATGCTATCGAACGAGTTGCCGATTTGCTGGGTAATCAGTTGAAGCGTCTGGATCATCCGAATATCGTAACCATCTTCGTTGGTATTTTATGTGGTATCCTTTTCGGAAGTCTGCCTATTGCATTTCCGGGAATACCTACTCCAGTGAAGCTGGGTCTTGCCGGAGGTCCGCTGATTGTGTCTATTCTTATCGGACGTTTCGGACATAAAGTGAAACTGGTGACTTATACAACAATGAGTGCCAACTTGATGCTTCGTGAGGTCGGTCTGGTGCTGTTCCTTGCCAGTGTCGGAATCAAGGCTGGTGGAAACTTTGTTCAAACGGTAGTAGAAGGCGATGGTCTGCTGTATGTAGGTATCGGATTCCTTATAACCATTATTCCACTTCTCATCATTGGAATGGTAGCCCGCTGGCGACATAAAGTAAACTATTTTACATTAATGGGATTGATTGCCGGTAGTAATACAGACCCTCCTGCATTGGCTTATGCCAACCAGATTTCAGGAAATGATGCTCCGGCAGTAGGATATTCTACTGTATATCCGTTGGCGATGTTCCTTAGAATCCTTACAGCTCAGTTGCTTATCTTATTTATGGCTGGATAAGATATCTGTGATATATAAAAACGTCCTGGTGTTGATTTAATCAGACATCAGGACGTTTTTTTGTATATCAGAATCAATTTTCTTTACCTGCTACCCAGATAGAGGAAGAACATACCGATAAGCACAAGCAACAAGTCGATGGCTTTGCTCTTCAAATTCTTTTCATGGAACATCATTGCACCGAAAAGAAATGAAACAACTACACTTCCCCTGCGGACCATTGATACGATAGAAATCATGGAATCTTCCATACTCAGGGCATAGAAATATACAAAATCGGCAGCCGACAGGAAGACAGAAATCAGGATGATACACCAGTCCCATCGGAACGGAGTAGATGTTTTCCGTTTAGGCCACCATAAGAACATCAGTACTCCACCCATCATGAAAAGCTGATAAATATTATACCATGCCTGTACCTGCATGTTATTGAATCTTCCCATAAGATATTTGTCGTATAGTCCGCTTACTGCTCCCAGTACCGCAGCCAGTACTACAAACCATATCCATCGGTCGTGTTTGAAATCGATACCTTCCTTTTTCCCTGAACGGCTCAGCATGAAAAAAGAAATTACAGCCATGAATACACCGATCCATTGATACAGGTTCAGGCGTTCTCCGAATATCAGCATGGCACCTACAAGGGTCATCACCGGACGGGTAGCATTAATCGGCCCCACAATAGTAAGCGGAAGATGCTTCATACCGAAATACCCGAATGCCCATGAAGACAAAACAATAAACGATTTCAGCAAAATAAATTTATGTACTTCCCATCCTCCCGAATCGGGTACATAAAAAATAGAGTCTTGTAACATCTGCGGTGCGAAGTGTGACAGCAGGATGAACGGAATAAAAATAATACTCGAAAAAAGTGTATTGAGCGCCAGTACAGGAAGTACAGCATTATTACTCAATGACTTTTTCTTGAAAACATCGTAAAAGCCCAGCAACGCTGCCGAGCAGAAGGCTAATAGTAACCACATAATCTTTTTATATCGCTTTATAAATTTGGCTGCAAAGTTACAAAAAATCGTCAAAGATTTGCATAGCTCATGCGGTATGTCTACTTTTACTAAATTTCTACAACTGCAAAATTATCAGTAAAGTACAATGAACGAGCAAGTCTTGCATAAACTGAAAGTGCTGGCGGAGTCAGCAAAATATGATGTATCCTGTTCTTCCAGCGGGACCGTACGCCGCAATTCTTCGGGAGGTGTCGGAAATACTGTAGGAGGGTGGGGGATATGCCATAGCTTTGCAGAAGACGGACGATGCATTTCGCTTCTGAAAGTGATGCTTACCAATTATTGTATTTACGATTGCGCTTATTGTATCAACCGTATCAGCAACGATATACCGCGGGCTACCTTGTCTGTCAGCGAGTTAGTCGAACTGACCATGGAGTTTTATCGCAGAAACTACATCGAGGGACTTTTTCTTAGCTCGGGAGTGGTGAGAAATCCTGACTATACCATGGAACGTCTGGTACGTGTGGCAAAAGACTTACGTACGATTCATCGGTTTAATGGCTACATACATCTGAAAAGTATTCCCGGAGCCAGCAGAGAACTGGTTCGTGAAGCCGGACTTTATGCCGACCGTCTGAGTGTAAACCTTGAAATACCTACCGAAGCTAATCTCAAGATGTTGGCTCCTGAAAAAGACCATCGCAGTGTGTATCTGCCTATGAGATATATCCGTGAAGGAGCACTTGAAAGTGCGGAAGAGCGGAAGCATCACCGCCATGCCCCGCGTTTTGCGCCGGCAGGACAGAGTACGCAGATGATTGTCGGGGCAACTTCGGAAAGCGACCGAGATATTCTGAAAGTTTCTTCTGCGCTTTATGCTCAGCCTACCATGAAACGTGTGTATTATTCGGGATATATTTCTGTCAATACCTACGATAAGCGCCTGCCTGCTCTGAAACAACCTCCTCTCGTGCGTGAAAATCGATTGTATCAGGCCGACTGGCTGTTACGGTTTTATCAGTTTCGGGTAGATGAACTGGTAGATGAGGCTAGTCCGGACCTCGATCTGGAAGTCGATCCTAAGCTGGCATGGGCATTGAAGCATCCGGAGTTTTTTCCTGTAAATATTTATACGGCAGATTATGAAACTCTGCTTCGTGTGCCGGGTATCGGTGTGCGTTCGGCAAAAATGATTGTCATGTCGCGCCGTTTCTCACGCATTGGTTTCTATGAACTGAAAAAAATGGGAGCAGTAATGAAAAAAGCCCGTTATTTTATTACGTGCAACGAGTTGCCTGACAAGACAATACACGAACTTACTCCGCTGGGCGTGAGAAAGTTACTTGTTCCGAAGCCAAAGAAACGTACGGACGACCGTCAGCTTACACTCAATTTTGATTTCGATTAGTGTGAACTTTTGCTCGGGATGGATTGTAATATCATTATTAAGCTAAAAAGAAAATGAGTTATGTGGAAGAATCTGTTCAAGGAATTGAAACGGAAAGACCACCAGAGATATCTGGGTGGTCTGGATATATTTAAATATATCGGTCCCGGACTGCTGGTTACTGTGGGGTTTATCGACCCGGGGAACTGGGCCTCTAATTTTGCTGCGGGATCCGATTATGGTTATGCACTGTTGTGGGTAGTAACACTTTCTACGGTCATGCTGATTGTGCTTCAGCATAATGTAGCGCATTTGGGTATTGTTACCGGATTGTGTTTGAGTGAGGCAGCCAATAAATATACGCCGAAGTGGATAGCACGCCCCATACTGGGAAGTGCTGTGCTGGCAAGCATCTCTACTTCACTGGCGGAAATATTGGGAGGAGCCATTGCACTGGAGATGTTGTTTGATATACCGATTATTGCAGGAGCCGTACTGACTACGGTATTTGTGCTGATATTGCTTTTCACTAATTCGTACAGGCGTATAGAACGGGGAATCATTGCTTTCGTATCGGTTATCGGTCTTTCTTTTCTCTACGAACTGTTTCTGGTAGACGTCGACTGGGGACTGGCTGCACGTTCGTGGGTGACACCAAGTATTCCGCAGGGAAGTATGCTCATTATTATGAGTGTATTGGGAGCAGTTGTCATGCCTCATAATCTGTTTCTTCATTCTGAGGTGGTACAGAGCCGTGAATATAATAAGGAGGACGAACAGGCTATCAAGAAACATTTGAAGTACGAATTTTACGATACGTTGCTGTCGATGGGAATAGGATGGGCTATCAACAGTGCCATGATTTTGCTGGCTGCTACTACTTTCTTTGTGCACGGCACTCCGGTAGAAGAACTTCAGCAGGCAAAATCGTTGCTCGATCCCTTGTTGGGAAGTCAGGCTGGCGCAATTTTCGCACTGGCTCTGCTCATGGCTGGTATTTCATCTACTGTTACCAGTGGTATGGCAGCCGGTTCTATTTTTGCCGGTATCTTTGGAGAATCTTATAATATTCGCGATATTCATTCTAAGGTAGGAGTGCTCCTTTCATTAGGATTGGCACTGGTGATTATTCTTTTTATTGAAAATCCGTTCCAAGGACTGATTATTTCGCAGATGGTATTGAGTATTCAGCTGCCTTTTACTGTTTTCTTACAGTTGTCGCTCACCTCGTCAAAGCGTGTTATGGGGCAGTACGCCAACTCACGGTGGAGCACGTTTGTACTTTATACCATTGCCATCATCGTTTCGGTACTCAATATTATGTTACTTTTCAGTTGATCCTAAAATAAAGACTTCGGCAAGGTAAGTAAAAAACTTCAGCAATTTTTCAGAAAAATATCGAGATGTTTTTCTGAAAAATTGCTGAAGTTTTTTTTAAAGGATAAACATAAACTGAAAATGTCTTGATTGTACCCTTTGTATGGAGTTTATTTTCAGTCGTTTAATTGTTGTCTGGCTTTTAGTTTACGGAAGTGATAAACCAGCATTAGTGCTGCCATGATAAAGGCTAATGTATCCGATAGCGGCATACTGAACCAGACTCCTTCCACACCGAAATGCGGCGGAAGTAAAGCCAGTCCGGGCAACAGAAAGACGAGTTGTCTGGAAAGAGAAAGCAGAATAGAGATGCTGACTTTACCGATTGACTGGAAAAACTGTGTAATCACAATTTGTGCGCCGATGATGGGAAACGCCATGACACCGATGCGAAGTGCCAGTGTTGCCTGTTCGGTCAGTTCATGGTTGGTAGTAAACATTCCCACAAATATACTGGGGAATAATTCGCTTATCAGGAATCCGACAGTTGTAATGGTACATCCGGCTATAATACCCAGTCGGAGAGTCTGTTTTACACGGTCATAATGACGTGCTCCGTAGTTGTAGCCAGAAATGGGCTGCATTCCCATTGTGATTCCCATTACAATCATCACAAACAACATTTGTATTCTGTTCAGGATGCCGAATGCCCCGATAGAAAGATCTCCACCATACGTCAACAGACGGTTATTGATAAAAATCACGATACAACATGCACATACATTCATGATAAAAGGCGACATACCGACTCCAAATATATTCATGATGATGTGCTTTTTCAGCTTGAAGCTGGGACGTTTGAAGCGAATATAGCTTTTCTTATCGTAGAAATGATAGAGCACCCATATCATACCAACGAATTGTGACATGATAGTAGAAAGGGCTGCCCCTCTTATTCCCCACTCCAGTACAAAGATACAGATAGGAGCAAGAATTACGTTACAGCCTACTGTCAGTATTGATGATAACATGGCTTTCTTGGGATAACCGGTAGCACGCATGATGTTGTTCAGTCCTACCATTACATACGAGATTGGGCTTCCCAGCAGAATAACCTGCATGAAATCGCGTGCATAGGGCAGGGTACTTTCACTTGCACCGAAGAAATATAAGATATCATCCAGAAATATCAGTGTGATTCCCCCGTAAAAAATAGCATTGACGATACAGAGAATAGTTACATTTCCTAAAATGTCTTCCGCTCCTTTTATATCTTTCTGTCCCAGACGAATAGACGAAATAGTGGCTCCTCCTACACCAACCAGGGTGCAGAACGCGATAAGCAGGTTCATCAGCGGGAAAGTAATGGCAAGTCCGGAGATGGCCAGCGCACCTACTCCATGTCCGATAAAGATACTGTCGATGATATTGTACAATGAAGTCAGTGTCATACCGATGATGGCAGGTATGGAATACTGTAAAAGTAATTTGCCTATAGGTGCATTTCCTAAAACATGCGGATTGTTTTCTTCCATTTTGTACTTTGGTTAAAATTATGTGCTCAAAGTTAGGAATATGGCGTGATATTTCGGAACTTTGTACCGTTAAATCAACTAAATGGTAAAGAGAATGGATAAAACAAAATGTATAGCAGCCTTGTTCGACTTTGATGGAGTAGTAATGGATACAGAAACCCAGTACAGCATATTTTGGGATGAGATAGGTAGACAGTATTTCCCTCAGATAAAAGATTTTGGACGCATCATCAAAGGGCAGACTTTGACACAGATTTACGCAAAACATTTTTCGGGTATGGAAAAAGAACAGCAGGAGATTACTGCTCGTTTGAATCAGTTTGAAAAAGAAATGTCTTTCAATTATATTCCCGGAGTAGTTGCCTTTATGGAAGATTTACGTGCTCACGGTGTAAAGATTGCTATTGTTACCAGTTCGAACGATTTGAAGATGGCGAATGTATACAAGGCACATCCTGAACTGAAAGAGCTGGTAGACCGTATTCTCACAGCCGAAATGTTTACTCGTTCGAAACCGGCTCCGGATTGTTTTCTGCTGGGAGCGGAAGTCTTTGATACAGTAGTCGAAAACTGTGTGGTATTCGAAGATTCTTTTCACGGACTGGAAGCCGGAAATGCTGCAAATATGGCAGTCGTAGGCTTGTGTACGACTAACTCGGCAGAGGCAATTGCTGACAAATGTAAACTGGTTATCCCTGATTTTACTGCCTTCTCATTCGAAAAGATGAAAGCCCTGCTTGCTTAACTCGTCAGAATGAACTACATTTGCCGCAATTTTATTAAATTAAGGAGAAAACTTTATGGCAGGATATCTTTCTGGTGATACACGAAAAGTGACAACTCACCGTTTGATTGAAATGAAAGAAAGAGGTGAAAAAATTTCCATGTTGACCTCTTATGATTATACGATTGCCCAGATTGTTGACGGGGCTGGAGTAGATGTTATTTTGGTAGGTGATTCTGCATCAAACGTTATGGCGGGTAATGTGACTACATTGCCTATTACAATCGACCAGATGATTTATCACGGCAAGTCTGTAATGCGTGGTGTAAAGCGTGCACTGGTGGTTGTTGACATGCCTTTCGGTTCTTATCAGGCAGATCCGTTCGACGGAGTACGTAACGCGATCCGTATCATGAAGGAAACCGGAGCTGATGCTCTTAAGCTTGAAGGTGGCGAAGAAGTAATCGAAACAATAACAAAAATTATCGGTGCCGGTATGCCTGTGATGGGACATCTGGGACTGATGCCACAATCTATCAATAAATATGGTACCTATGGTGTGCGTGCCAAAGGCGATGCTGAAGCTGAAAAACTGATTCGTGATGCTCATTTGCTGGAAGAGGCAGGCTGTTTTGCCTTGGTTCTGGAAAAAATTCCGGCAGATCTGGCTGCTCGTGTAGCTTCCGAACTTACAATTCCTGTTATCGGTATCGGAGCAGGTGGAGCTGTCGATGGACAAGTATTGGTTGTTGCCGATATGTTGGGCATGACAAAAGGTTTCAGTCCACGTTTCTTACGTCGCTATGCAGACTTACACACCATAATGACTGATGCTATCGGACATTATGTAGCGGATGTGAAATCGTGTGATTTCCCTAACGAAACTGAGCAATATTGATTTTTATTTCACCGTTATTGTATGAAATATGCTGTGGAATAGAAACTTTTCTTTATTGATTGCAGCTAACATATTACTCTATATAGCGGTTTACATGTTGTTTCCTCTGATTCATCGGTGGATGATTCAAGCCTGGAGTTGTTCTGAACTACAAGCTGCAGGGGTAACAGCTGTATTCGGCATCGCTTTGTTCCTTCCCGGAGCTTTTAATAATTATTTGGTCGATACATTTAGCCGGAAAAATGTTTGTACCCGGAGTATCATGTTGCTGGCACTGGTAGGGATATTGTATCCTTATGTCTCTTCTGTAGAAATGGTTGTTTTGCTCCGTATTTTACAAGGAGCACTGTTTGGTATTGTCTTGATGGCAACCGGAAGCACTTTGGCCATTGATGTAACTCCAAGTAACAATCGTAATGCGGCAAACCGTGTATTTACCTGGAGTAGCATTGTCGGGATGTTGAGTGGTATTATTATCGGAATTGAGGGAGGAAATTATCTCAGTTTTGATACGTTATTGTATTTTTCTGCTTTTTTATGTGCGGTTGCCATTGTGCTTGTTTCCATGGTAACAGTATGCTTCCGTGCTCCTTTAGACCTGCCGTTGTGTTCGTTCGACAGGTTTATTCTTTTCCGGACCTTGCTTCCCGGAATAAATATGATGACGGTACCTATGGTTTTAGGTATGCTTTTCATTATGATTTCCAATGCTTTTTTTTATCTTTGCATAGGAAGCGGTTTTTTGATATACCTGCTTGTCAGGCAAGTTTTTACCAGACCGATGAATGGAAGGATACAGATTTTTATCGGACAACTTTTTACCGGAGCTGGTTTAATGCTGCTTTGTAATGCAGACACAGGTGAGTACCTTTACGGAGCGGGTCTGCTGGTTGGAATCGGAGTCGGATTTTCTATCGGGCAGTTTTTGCGGATGATGATACTTTTACCTTTACATTGTGAACGGGGGACGGGGTATCATACTTATCAGTTACTTTGGGAAACAGGAGTAATGCTGGGTATATGGATTTCGCAATATGTCCGTCAGGCTGGAAACAACAATCCGTATCAGGTAGCTTTGGGGATTTGTGTAATCGGATTCCTTTTATATCAGGTATATATACACCGTTATTTTACGAAACATTATCAAACTAATTAATATAAAAGAGTATGGCAGACGATAAAAAGATTATCTTTTCTATGGTCGGAGTGAGTAAATCATTCCAGAACAATAAGCAGGTCTTGAAAGACATCTACCTATCTTTTTTCTACGGAGCGAAGATCGGTATCATCGGTTTGAATGGTTCGGGTAAGTCTACCCTGATGAAAATTATTGCCGGTCTGGAGAAAAACTATCAGGGAGAAGTTGTGTTCTCTCCGGGATATTCAGTCGGTTATCTAGCTCAGGAGCCGCACCTTGACGATACCAAGACTGTAAAAGAAGTAGTAATGGAGGGCGTACAGAATGTAGTCGATACGCTTGCCGAATACGAAGAAATAAACAATAAGTTCGGTTTGCCGGAGTATTACGAGGATCCCGAAAAAATGGATGCCTTGTTTGCCCGTCAGACTGAATTGCAAGATATAATCGATGCTACAGATGCATGGAATCTGGACAGCAAGCTGGAACGCGCGATGGACGCATTGCGTTGTCCGCCCGAAGACCAGCCGGTGAAAAATCTGTCTGGAGGTGAACGCCGTCGTGTAGCTCTCTGTCGTTTGTTGTTGCAGAAACCGGACATCTTGTTGCTGGACGAGCCTACCAACCACTTGGATGCAGAAAGTATCGACTGGCTGGAACAGCACTTGCAGCAGTATGAAGGTACGGTGATTGCTGTAACACACGACCGTTACTTCCTTGACCATGTGGCTGGATGGATTCTGGAGCTGGACCGTGGTGAAGGTATTCCTTGGAAGGGTAATTACTCTAGCTGGCTGGAACAGAAGACCAAGCGTATGGAAATGGAAGAAAAGACTGCCAGCAAGCGTCGTAAGACATTGGAACGTGAGTTGGAATGGGTACGTATGGCTCCTAAGGCACGTCAGGCAAAGGGTAAAGCCCGTTTGAATTCTTACGATAAGTTGTTGAATGAAGATGTGAAGGAAAAGGAAGAAAAACTGGAAATCTTCATTCCGAACGGTCCGCGTTTGGGAAACAAGGTTATCGAGGCGAAGCATGTAGCAAAGGCGTATGGCGACAAGCTGCTGTTCGACGACCTGAACTTTATGTTGCCGCCTAACGGTATTGTGGGAGTCATTGGTCCGAACGGTGCCGGTAAAACTACTTTGTTCCGCCTGATTATGGGACTGGAAAAAGTTGATAAAGGTGAATTCGAAGTAGGAGAAACCGTAAAAGTAGCTTACGTAGACCAGCAGCATAAGGATATTGACCCGAACAAGACTGTATATCAGGTTATCAGCGGAGGAAATGATTTGATACGTATGGGAAACCGTGATGTGAATGCACGTGCTTACCTGAGCCGTTTCAACTTCTCTGGTTCTGATCAGGAAAAATTGTGCGGTATGCTTTCGGGTGGTGAACGTAACCGCTTGCATCTGGCCATGGCACTGAAAGAAGAAGGTAATGTGCTGTTGCTGGACGAGCCGACCAACGATATTGATGTAAATACACTGCGAGCACTGGAAGAAGGTCTGGAAGACTTTGCCGGATGTGCGGTGGTAATCAGCCACGACCGTTGGTTCCTCGACCGTATCTGTACACACATTCTTGCATTCGAAGGAAACAGTGAAGTATTCTTCTTCGAAGGTTCATATACAGAATATGAAGAAAACAAGATGAAGCGTATGGGTAACGTAGAGCCGAAGCGCGTTCGTTATCGCAAGCTGATGGAAGATTGATAGAGTTTATTTATTATAATTTGTACGGAGTTGACGTTGGTATGCAATGCATATTTACGGCAACTCCGTATCATTTAATGATGGCTTAATACCATTTTGTTATATGATAACCATATACTTGGCCCGTCATGGACAGACAGAGGAAAATATCAGTCGTATTTTTCAGGGACACCTGCCTGGACACCTTACGGAAGAGGGAAAGCAGCAGGCTGTAGAATTAGGCAAACGTTTGCGGGATATTCCACTGGATGCTATACTGAGCAGTGACTTGCAGCGGGTGATTGACACAGTTCGTCTTGCTGTAGGCGACAGGAACCTGCCGTGGCAGACAACGCCTTTATTGCGTGAAATAGACTGGGGAAGCTGGACCGGACTTCCGCTCGACTCGGTAGACCGGACACATTTGCCGGCTGATGCTGAAACACGTGAAATGCTTTACGAACGTGCTGGAAAATGTCTGGAATATATCCGGCAGCATTACGAAGGAAAATGCATATTGGTAGTGGCTCACGGCTTGATAAACCGTTCGCTGCGGGCTTATCTGGCAGGCATACCTGTCGATCAGCTGACCACTGTACCACACATGGATAATTGTGAGGTAGTTCGTCTGACGATGGAATGAGGAGAAAGGGCATAAAAAACACCACAGAAGAAAAAGTTATATTTTCCATACCAATGATGGAGAAACTTTATCTTCTGTGGTGAAAATAATAAATCTGGTTTAGTTGTGAACCATTGTTCCAATGTTCTCTCCAGACATGACTTTCTTCAGGTTACCTACTGTATCCATATCGAATACGATAATCGGCAGGTTGTTTTCCTTACACATACAAGTAGCGGTCAGGTCCATTACTTTCAAACCACGTGCCAGAACTTCGTCGTAAGTGATTTCGTCGAACTTGGTAGCTGTCGGATCTTTTTCCGGGTCAGCAGTATAGATACCGTCTACACGTGTACCTTTCAGCATAACATCAGCTTCAATTTCGATACCACGCAGTGAAGAACCTGTATCGGTTGTGAAGAATGGGTTTCCGGTTCCGGCAGACATGATGACTACTTCACCGTTTTCCATGGCTTCGATAGCTTTCCATTTGGTATAGAACTCACCGATCGGTTCCATACGGATAGCAGTCAGTACACGAGCCTTAACTCCGGCTGCAACCAAAGCAGAACTCAATCCCAAGCTATTGATAACTGTTGCCAGCATACCCATCTGGTCACCTTTCACACGGTCGAATCCCTTTCCGGCTCCAGTCAGTCCACGGAAGATGTTTCCTCCACCGATAACGATGCCGATCTGTACACCCATGTCGTGGATTTCCTTAATCTGCTGTGCATATTCGCCCAGACGTTTTTCGTCGATACCATATTTCTTTTCTCCCATTAAGCTTTCGCCGCTGAGCTTTAACAGAATACGTTTGAACTTTGCCATAAATTAATTTTTTTAATGTTTAGTTGCAAAGTTAGAAATAAATGTCAGAAGAATCAATAAAAAAATATTTTTGGATATTTTTTGAATGCTTTTGGCTATTGGGCTGATTGGTTATGACTGCCGATGCTTTAGTTTCTTATCAGACCAGTAAAAAGAAGAAAGACAACTATCAACATCAGATAGCTTCATTAGAAAAGCGTTTAACGGTACATCATTACTGATGCAATAAACATTCATATATCCAGGAGGAACAGTCAAGGGCTTTCTGCCTTTTTGTTAACTAGTGTTTTCTTAAATCGGTTTTCCCAATAACAGTTATCGAAAAAAAGAGTTTTTCAGATAAAATGTTATACTTGCTGGTAATCTATTTTTGCGTCATAAATCTTAATATGAAAGGTGATTTATGGCTGTCGAAAATGTAGATCAGAAAAATGAGGTTACAGTACGGTTTCGTTTGATACGAAATTGTATGCTTTTATCGGGGATATCTGTTTTTGCTCAGTTATATCTCTTTCAACCTATATTATCTGATTTATGTCGTTTCTTTACCATAACCCCAGCAACAAGTAGTCTTGCAGTCTCTATAACGACGGTTGGTATAGCTGTAGGATTGTTGTATTGGGCATTTAAGGCTGATAGTATATCGCGCGAAAAGCTTATGGGCATTTCGCTTATATTATCATCTGTTATAACTATAGTATCGGCTTTTGTTGGCAATTACTTCGTTCTGCTGGTATTAAGCTTAATTAAAGGGATTGCATTGGCCGGTGTCTCTGGGGTAGCATTGGCTTATCTCTCGGAAGAGGTAGATACTTCGAAAATCGGGTTGGCCATCAGCCTTTATTTAAGTGGAAATACATTGGGAGGAATGTTGGGACGGGTAGTTGCTACTCTGGTAGCTGGTTACGGTGGATGGCAACTGGCTGCTTTATTCATTGGAATAGGGAGTCTGATTGTAGGTGGATTTTTTTGTAAGATGATACCGGCAGGCAAGAATTTTTCTGCTACACCTTTTACGTTCAGGGAGAAGATTGCTCAAATGCGTTCATTGCTTACCCAACCTACCTTTATCAGTATGTATATGATTGCAGCTCTCTCAATGGGAATATTTGTAAGTGTATATAATTATCTGCCTTTTCTGTTAGAATCACCTTTATTTGCCTTACCGCACCATTTGGTTGCAATGATTTTCATGATGTATATAGCAGGTATCATAGGTTCGGTAGTGGCAGGAAGTTTATCTGATAAATTTGTGCCGGAGATACTTCTACAAGGTACATTGTTGCTGATGGGAATTGGAATGTCATGCTTATTGGTAATGAAACTTTGGATTATAGTTTTAGGACTAGGTATATTGACTTTTTCTTTTTTCGGAACTCATACACTGGCAAGTCGGATTGTTTCTATACATGCACAAAATTTAAAAAGCAGTGCAACTTGTGTTTATTGGTTGTTTTATTACCTCGGTTCAAGTCTTATCGGTTCGCTGACAGGAATTGTATTTGTAAGTAACGGATGGTTTTCATTGGTGGAAATCCTTTTGCTGTTGCTTTTGGGAGCACTTATTATTGCGTCATTATTCATTTTTAAATATAGATTTTATGAAAAAAGCAAAGTTTACAGCCATCATCGGTATGGCAGTGATGATGTCCATTCCTGTAGCTAGTCTGGCTGGTAATGAAAAGCAAGTTGAAATAGTTAATGAAAACATCCGTTACTGTGAAAGTACTTATCCGTATAACGGAGGTATTTTGATAGCTAACTTTGGCACAGAACAATTGAATCCGTTAAATGCAGAAGGAAAGGGATACATCCTTTATTATAAAAATGGTAAAATGGATACGCTGGTTCCTGCTGATGGTAACCTGAATGCTCCGAAGGGAATGTTCATGCGCGATAATCAACTATATATTTGTGATGTCAATAAAATAGTTGTTTACGATCTGGCTCAAGTCAGCAAAACACCTAAAACAATTAATTTGCCGGAAGGTAATTTGTTTGTAAATGACCTGGCAGCAAATGGCAGTGACCTGTATGTTTCAGTGACAAATACGGATAAGATTTTTAAGATAGATATTACGGATCCTGCTAATCCGGGAGAACCTCAGGAATGGATAACTATTCCAGGCCCTAACGGTTTATTAATAGGTGATGGTACGATGTATGTGGCCTCTTATCCGGCTGATGGAAATACTAGTGAGAAGCATGTTGTCTATCGTATAAGTGATTTGACTAATAATCCCCAACCAGAAAAGTTAGTTACTGTTCCAGGACAATATGATGGAATCGCTTTTGCTTCTGATGGTGCTTCGCTTTATGTTACAAACTGGACTCCTGCTGGGATTAGTCGTATAAATCTTCGAAATGGTGATTTATTACCCGTTGGATTGTCATTGGAGGAAAGCTTATCCGGTCCGGCTGATATCACCGTTTCAGACGGGAAAATTTATATTCCTGACTTGCCAGCCAGTCGTGTCGTTATAATCTCAGAATAAAAATCTTACTGATAAGTGTTGTTTCAATACTGGCCAATAACCGGCTTACGGAGTCAGTAAATAGAAAAATTATCCTCTCATTCTATTCTTTGAACAAGATGGAATGAGAGGGTAATTTTTATGTGAAAGGGTACGAAAAAGTCTGATTAGCTTATTATAATCGCTTAATTTGAATATACAGACCAATATTTGAACAAATAGAACAATCTGATTGAACGTATATATCAGTCTTTTATACAAACAGAATAATATTTACCAATGGTTTATTCTACCTTTAGGTTGTGTAAAATTAATATTAAATCTGTTACAGAAATGAGAAACATTATTCGAATGGTAGGCATTGGAGTTGCTGCTTTATGTATGGTAACTCCTACAGTTCAGGCACAAGTAAAACTAAATGCCAATAACATTGATGAAGTTATCGGTGAGATGACTTTAGAGGAAAAAGTACACATGGTGATTGGTTGTGGTATGTCAATGGGAGATGGCGCCAAGTTTCCCGGAACAGCCGGACGGACATATGATATTCCCCGTTTAGGTATTCCATCGGTATACTTGGCAGACGGACCACACCGGTTGGCTATGAGTGTGAAACGGGACTTTGACAGTCGGTTCTATTATGCGACAGAGTTTCCTTCAGGTACTACTGTAGCTGCGACTTTCGATCCGAATGCAGCGTATCAGGTAGGAGCTGCTCTGGGAGAGGAAGTTAAAGATTATGGTATGGATGTGTTATTAGCTCCGGGAGCCAATTTGATGCGTAATGCTTTATGCGGACGTAACCATGAATATTATTCAGAAGATCCGGTTGTAACAGGAAAAATGGCTGCCGGATATATAAAAGGTGTACAAAGCCAGGGAGTGGGTACTTGTTTAAAACATTTTGCCGTAAACAATCAGGAAACAAATCGTAATAATAATGATTCACGAGTTGCACAACGTCCGTTGCGTGAACTTTATCTGAAAGGGTTTGAAATAGCTGTTAAAGAATCTCAGCCATGGAGTATTATGACATCTTATAATAAAGTCAATGGCAAATATACGTGTGAAGATATTGATCTGACTGAGAATATTCTGCGTGATGAATGGGGATTCAAGGGAGTGGTAATGTCCGACTGGAATGCAGGGACGGATGCCGTTACTTCCATGAAGGCTGGAAATGATATGTTACAGCCTGGACAAGAACGCCAATATAAGGCTATTTTGGAAGCTGTGCAAAACGGTACCCTGGATGAAGCTATTTTAAACCGTAATGTAAAGCGCATATTAGAACTAGTAGTAAAGTGTCATACTTTTGAAAACTATAAATATGCTAACGAAACAGATTTGAAAGCCCATGCAATCATTGACCGCACGATAGGTGCTGAAGGTATTGTCTTGTTGGATAACCGGAGTGTACTGCCTTTGACAGCCAATGTAAGGACTATTGCTCTTTATGGAACAACATCTTATGATATGGTTCCTGCTGGTATGGGATTCGGTAGTACAGGTGTTGGCTACTATTGTGTTTCTTTGGTTGAAGGAATGCGTAATGCAGGATATACTGTAGATGCTGATCTAATAAAGAAATACAAAAAACATTTGTTTGATGAGCAAAAACGTCTTTATCCTAATGGAAAACCTCCTTTCTCACTGACTCCTCTCAAACGTGCAGAAGAGTTTGTTCCGACGAGTGACGAATTATCAGCACAAGTTAAGAATAACGATGTCGCTATTATTACCTTAGGACGGACCAGCGGTGAAGCTTCCGACAGACGTGTGGAAGAGTTCTATCTAAAAGAAAATGAATCAGCTCTTATTAAACAGGTTGCAGAAGCTTATCATGCAGCCGGAAAGAAAGTTATTGTTATTCTGAATATTTGCAGTCCAGTAGAAACAGCTTCCTGGAAGAATATGGTTGATGCTGTAATTTGTGCTTTCCAGCCAGGTCAGGAGGTCGGCAACTGTGTTGCAGATGTATTGACAGGTAAGGTAAATCCTTCAGGACATTTGCCGATGACTTTTGCTATAAAATATGGGGATGCACCGTCTGATTCTAATTTCCCTTATGATTATGAATTTAAAATGCCTTCGTTTGCAATGGGAAGTGGTATGAACTTCGAATCAAAAGAAAAGGAAGAAAAGCCCAAAGAAGCTGTTCGTAATGTTGACTTTACGGATTATGAGGAAGGTATTTATGTAGGCTATCGTTATTTTGAAACTTTTGATAAGGAAGTATCTTATCCTTTTGGCCACGGTTTGTCATATACAACGTTTAGTTTTGAAATTGTGTCATCTGATATTAATGGTGATAATTGTGAAATGAAGGTTGCAGTGAAGAATACGGGTAATTGTGCTGGAAAGGAATCTGTACAGGTATATGTTAAAGCTCCGGCGGGTGGACTTGAGAAGCCTGCTAAAGAATTGAAGGCTTTTGCCAAAACAAAACTGTTGCAGCCGGGTGAATCGGAGGTTGTAACCTTGTCGTGGAAGTTGATGGATATGGCTTCGCTTAATGAAAAGAGCAGTTCATGGGAATTACCTAAAGGAACATATCAATGGATGGTAGGAGCTTCATCGGCTGATGTACGCTGTACGGTAACTCAGAAAGTGTCAAAGGCTCAGAAAGTAAAAGTTCATAATGCCATGATACCTCCATACAAGATAGCTCAACATGATATGGTAAAACGATGAAAAGAGGTTTGTTACATATAGCCATCTGCGTTTCCCTTTGGGGAGCGTCGATGGCTTCATGTGCCCAAAATCTTGTTGTTGACGTAGAAGGTGGACGGATCGAAGGCGTAATAAATCAAGAGGGTATAGTTGTATACAAGGGTATTCCTTATGCAGCTCCTCCTGTGGGAGAGTTACGTTGGAAGCATCCGCAACCGGTACGGCCGTGGCAGGGAGTGAAGGCGTGTAAACAGTTTGGAGATGCATCTTTTCAAGGTGGACAAATTGAGGGTTCTTTTTATTGGAAAGAGTTTTATCAGGATGGTAATCCTGAAATGAGTGAAGACTGTCTGTATTTAAACATATGGACACCGGCATCGGGAAAGAAAAATGCTCATTTGCCGGTTATGGTCTGGATTCATGGAGGTGCCTTTCAGAATGGTTTCGGACATGAAATCGAATTTGATGGTGATGCATATGCAAAGAAAGGCATTATATTGGTTACTTTAAACTATCGCTTGGGGATGTGTGGTTTCCTGTCTCATCCGTTGCTGACAGCTGAAAACTCAGGAAAGGGTTCTGGAAATTATGGATTGTTCGATCAGCTTGCTGCATTGAAATGGATAAAACGTAATATTGAAGTTTTTGGAGGGGATCCGAATAATGTTACGGTTTTCGGACAGAGTGCAGGAGCGGGTAGTGTACAAGCTTTGATATCTTCACCGCTTGCGAAAGGCTATGTACAGCGTGCCATTATACAGAGTGGTGGAGGATTGGGAGGTATTATTTCTACGAAGTCGTTGCAGGAAGCTGAAACGATGGGGAAAGCCATGTGGGATGCGTCGGGATATGATACATTGGAGCAAATGCGTACTTGTCCGGTAGAGCATTTTCAGGAAGTGATGATGAACTACATGAAAGTGCAGAAAACTTTTAATGGTATGCCTTATTCTCCTTGTGTGGATGGGGAGCTCTTAGAATCGTCTGTATATGATGTGGCATTGCAGAATAAGGAACTGGATATTCCTTATATGATTGGATATACGTCGGAAGACATTGCACCAGATCAAATGAAGCAGGCTGCTGTAAACTGGAGTTTGTTGCTTGAACGTCAGGGGCGGTGTCCAGCCTATGTATATTGCTTTAGCCGCGATTTACCTGGCGAAGATATGTCTGCTCCCAAAGGTGGTTTTGGTGATATGAAAGGTGCATTTCATTCTAGTGAGCTATGGTATATGTTTGGGACACTTGATAAATGTTGGCGTCCAATGGAAAAGGCTGATTATGAACTGAGTGAACGTATGGTTTCTTATTGGACTAATTTTGCTAAAACAGGTAATCCCAATGGGGTAGGCTTGCCTGAATGGAAACCTTGTACTAAGGTGGATAAACATATACAAGAGTTAGATGTGAAGTAAATTAAGGTTATATATTATTGGAAATACTGAATATGGTAAAGTCTGTTGTCTATTCTAGATAAGGAAAATTAAACAAACCTTCCCTTTGGAGTGAAGTTATGTTAATAATTTTATATCTTTGTATAAATCAGACTTTATCCATGAATACAATACGTAGCCAGATTATTGCATTGTTGTTGCTTATATCAGGAATTGTCTTATTGGGTGGTGGTGTTTGGGGATTCTATTCTTTGTATGCTATATCTCATCGGTATGAACATGCTACTGGAACTATTCGAACATTGCAAACCAAAAAGATTTATCGGTATCGAAAAATAAGGTATAAGAAAGAGATGCAAATAGCATATTCTACTGATAAATATGGTGATTTATTTGCTACCAGAATCAGCTATTGGCCATTGAGGAGTGTAGGAGACAAGGTATCTGTTTGGTATCATCCTCATCGTCCGCATGAAATTCGTTTACCGGAATCAGAATGTATGCTTTGGGGACTTTTAGTGGCGTCGGGCTTCATATGTATGTGTGGAAGCGTTGTTTTCTGGAAAACATCTAAAACAGCTGATAAAAGCGAAGGATAACCATTTTTATAATTTATATATGAAGAACAAGAAGTTTTTAAAATTAGTTGTTTTGCTGGTATGTATTGCCTTCTCATCTCCTGCAATGGCTCAGTTTGATCTTAAAAAAGCGATTAGTGGGGCTGTAAAAATGGCTCAGGCAGTAACTCTGACAGATGAACAGATGAGTGAGTATGTAAAGGAATATATTACATGGATGGACGCTCATAATCAAGTTTGCGCAGATGATAATGCATATACGCTTCGTTTGAAAAAGTTGACAGAAGGGTTAGGTGATGCAGATGGTATTCCATTGAATTTTAAAGTATATTATGTGAAGGATGTAAATGCTTTTGCTTGTGCAGATGGAAGTGTACGTGTTTTTTCATCTTTGATGGATATAATGAGTGATGAAGAGCTGCTGGGTGTGATTGGTCATGAAATAGGCCATGTTGCACATCGTGATTCTAAAAAAGGCTTTCGTACAGCCTTGCTTACTTCTGCTTTAAAGGACGGTGTTGCTTCTCAAGGGGGTAAGCTAGCTGAGTTGACTGATTCTCAGTTAGGAAGTTTAACGGAAGCTTTAGTAAATGCTAGATTTTCTCAGAAACAAGAATGTGAAGCCGATGATTATGGATATGAGTTTTTGAAAAAGGCTGGTAAAAATCCTTGGTCCATGGCACTTTCATTTCAAAAATTAAAAGAACTGCAAGGGCAAAGCGGTGATCAGTTGTCTAGTAAATTGAATCAGTTGTTTTCTACTCATCCTGATTTGGATTTAAGAATTAAACGAATGGAAGAACGTGCTAATAATGAGGGTATTGAAAAACCAGTGATAAAATAGATAGGTATATTCTATAAATAAGATAAAATTAGCCAACTAATTCATATGTAAAGTGCTATGAATTAGTTGGCTTTTTATTTCTTCAGATAATGAAGTTTGCTTGTTTAAACAGGGAAAATATCTAAATTCAGATGCAGTAAAATACAAAAGTCCTATATTATGGAATATCAATTAACTTGTGTGTCTGAAGGCTAAGCCTCCACTGTGGATGTTCCTTGATGTAGGCTATTACATCATTGGTATTTTGTCCGGAACATGGTTGCAGAAAGTGATGCTTTGCGGGTAGCTTAAGGTAGGGAGATACATCTTGGCCTATATATACCACTTTCACTTCGTCTATGTGATGCAATTTTAGTGTTGTTCCCTCCTTGGGTGAACAAGTAACCCAATCGATATCTTCCGGTAAAACACAAGTACCATTAGTTTCTATTGCGATATATTTCCCCGCTGCATGTAATGCTTTTGTCAGTTGACTGTCAATTGATAGCCCAGGTTCTCCGCCTGTAAGAATTACCATCTGGCATGGGTAGGTACATACTTCCGCTATGATTTCATCGTCTGTCATCATTCGGAATTCTTCATGTTGTGTATCGCAGAAGCTGCATTTCAGGTTACATCCCGAGAATCGAACAAATACAGCAGGAGTTCCTGTATGAAATCCTTCTCCTTGCAAGCTGTAGAAAATTTCGTTAATCTTTCTCATAAATAGCTGTATTACCTTCCGATTCTTTTACCTCTACTTTGAAACAATGGGGAACTTGGTTGCATATCCAGCAGGCAATATTTTCTGCTGTAGGATTGAAAGGCAATATATCATTCAGATTGTTATGATCTAATTGTTTTTCTACTGCCTGTTTGATATGAGTAAAATCTACAACCATACCGTTTTCATCAAGTTCTTTCGAACGGCAATATACGGTTATAATCCAGTTGTGACCGTGAAGCTTCTCGCATTTGCTCGGATAAGATAGTTTTAGCGAGTGTGAGGCTGAAATTTCCATCCTTTTGATTACTGTGTACATAGTAAATACATTAGTTTGATTAATACAAATTTGCTTCTGCTTAATGTCACCTCGGCAGTTATAGTACAAAGATAGCAAATTTCTAAGGATTTTTTATCATAACCGATTGCTACATTTGTGATTTTATGGAGATAGAAATCTCGATAGGTGCTTTACCACTTTTTCTCGCTTTACTTTCTCTTATGAAAAAGAGAATAGAAAATGAACTTCTTACCATAGTTTAATCATTTAAAATTAGACATCGTGAAGTCCTTTTTAATATGATGTATCCTTCTGTGTATCAGATAGATGAATCGAATTTTGTGACCACTTTTGAAAAAATGGGAAAATGGTCACAGATTGCACACAAAATATCCTCTTTTCAGCCCATTTTCAAGGATAATCAGCACTTCTTAATCTTAGAAAAATAAACTCAAATAAAGTGATATTCAGCTTTAATTCAGTATCTACCTACAACTATTTACAAGAAGAAAAAGCAAGCAAAAAGTAATAGGGAATTATCTTTTATTCATAGGGTATAGATAAAATAAAAATCCCCATAACTCATGGAGTTACAGGGATTTATTATCTTGATTAAGTATAGATTACTTATTCAAAGCAGTAGCAACGTCAACTGCGCAAGCTACTGTACAACCTACCATCGGGTTGTTACCGATACCCAGGAATCCCATCATTTCTACGTGAGCAGGAACTGATGAAGAACCAGCGAACTGAGCATCTGAGTGCATACGACCCATAGTATCTGTCATACCGTAAGAAGCAGCGACCGAGCATCCCTGCAACCAGCTTAATTAACTATAAATCAAATCTATAGTGGCAATAGATAAACTCCGTGTAAATAAATAAAAGAACTAATTATAAAAATGGGCTGCATTATGGTCAAATTCCATATGCAATTCCGTTTGTAAGAGAAATCCATATTTGGATTAAGACCGTGTTCTGATTTGAGTGTCGATAAAGTATAAATCACCGTCAATGCCATAAAGTACATTGTTAGGAACTACATCAAACACTTCATATTCTGAATTATGATATTCGTCGTAATAGTCCATTTCAAAGCCTAATGCTTTCATATAGGTAGCTATTTCATCTTCTGTAGCTTCTCGCTCAGCTAAAATGTAAGGTTGTATAAGAACTGCACAGAATTCTTGTTGGCTATTATAGGCGAAACCTATCATCTGATAAGGTACGTTACCAAATAACTTGTTGTGTGCATTTATGCGAATGAAGAAATTCTCCAAATCATCACCTGCGTATTCAAAATTATTCAGTTTAATAACGATATTATCTTTATTTCCTGTATAGACTTCGTTTTCTCCACCTTTACTAAGAAATTCAACATTTAGTTCAGAAAGAGAAATCCATAAATTGTTGGAATTGGCGAAGTCAATCAGCTCTTTTGTTTGCCCTCTCTTATAGCTCTCTGTTGGTTCAAGCGTTCCTGCTGTTTCCTTTTTTCTTCTAGCGATATAGGCTGCTTGCTCCAAGATGCTATTGATTGGCGAGTGCGTTCTATCCATTCTTTGTGAAATTCATTTATATATTCCATAAATCTTATGTTTATGAGTTCAAAACAAAGATAGTTATTCCTTTTTTAACTTTCATGATTGGTACGACATTTTATTTCTTGGGGCTTATAATCTGGATATTTCCTTAAAATGTAGTAGCTCTATATAAAACGTCATGGAATCTATTTGGATTGAATATTTTTATCTCTTAATGTATGTATTGGTATATTCTGTACTAAAATATTCTTGTGAATAAGAATTTTTCACAACTAACTTGTCATTATTAAGATACTCAATAGAAGTATTATAAATATCATTCTCAAAAATAATATTTTGTCCATTTATGTGTGCTATTTTCATTGCTTCTTGATACCAATCATGTCCTGTATATTCACCATAAATAAAGGAATATTTATTTTCAGAAATTTTTTCTATAATAACTCTTTGGCTTCCTCCAATTGCATCATTGGGATTACCTCCTGTAAAATTATCAGGATTGAACGTTACATTCCATTCTCTTTTTTCTCCACTTCCTGTTGAAGAAGTTTCCCAACCTTTTGAATTAACTAATATCCAAGTTCCCTCCAAAGAATTCAAATCTAGTGTAACTTCATCATCATTGTCACAAGCTGTAAAATTTACAGCACACAAGACCATTAATAAGGTCATTCCTAAAAATCTTACTGTTTTCATTTGTGTTGAAAAAATGCTATTTATTCATATAATCTACTATCTGTTTGAACACATTACCAGCCATGAATCCAGCAGCAGGTAATCCCTCTTTATTGATAGAAACAATAATAGAATATTGAGGATTATCAGCAGGAAAATAACCACAGAACTCTACAATATAGCTTCCATCTTCAAGTTGTAAAGCACCTGTTTTTCCAGCTACTTGTACTTTTTCAGATTTGGCAGATAGTCCTAAACCATTAGTAACCGAATATTTTAACGCTTGCTTTAGGCTATCAGTATTTGCCTTACTTGCTATATTTCCATTCTTTGCAATCTCGTTGTATATAGTAAGCATTTTTAGAGTATTCAGACTGTCTAAGTTAATTCCCATCTTCTTTAACTGGGCTTGATAAGCCTGTTCACTACCAAAAGCCTTTTCTATTGTTTTATAAGTTGCAATCTCTGAACTTACAGCTAATCCCTGTTGGATAGTGATTGTACCATATCCACCTCTATGCCAATTATGGTCTTTTATCTCTATTTCATTTGTAGAATAAATTCCATTACCAACATCTACAGTATCTGATAATTTGACTTTACCTGTTTCTAGTGCTGCCAATATGGATAAAGGTTGTATCAATCCTAATGCTTGTTTCTGAGGAAGATTCTCACAAGGTTGGTAGTTTGCACTATCTTTCCTTTCAAGTCCTACCATAGCTTCTATTTGTCCTGTTTGAACTTCCATAATTATGGCTTGACCAGATAAGGCATTTAGTTCTGATAGCTTGTTTTCTAAGATAGAGATAGCTTTAACTTGTAAAGTGCTGTCTATGGCAGAAGTATGTTTTGTTTCATGCTTATTAAGGATATAAGCTGTAAATGTTACTATGCAGATAAACAGAATAATTATTTTTTTCATTTATATTTTTGTTCTATAATTAACTCTTTCATCATTTTGTAGAACTTTGTAATAAGATAATGGAGTAGCGTCTTTCATGTCTTTTTTTGCCTGTTCCATAACTTTATCTACACGCTCTTCTAATGAAGTAAATAAACTAAGTGGAAAGTCACAATGGAATTTAATCTGCATACTGGATATATCCTCAATAAATTCTTGAATCTTTTCATCTGTCCATTTTCTTATAGATTCTATATCCTGTGGATTGTTTGTAGATAAATTGTTTTGTTCTGCATATCTAATAGCTAAATATTCATATAGCTCATCTTTAATTATCTGGTACACATAATTCATATTGGGTGTACATTTGATTTGAAATCTATCACAAAATTTTTTCCCAATTACAGTTATATCCCATCCATTGTAGTTTCTCTCAAATTTTTCCATTCTCTCAGTCAATTTCTAATATGTTTATCCAAATAACTTACCAAATAGCCACAGCACAAATATTATTCCAGCGCCCCATAAAAATATTTGGAATAGCACATATCCACATCCCATTCCACCCATAATAGCACCAGAGAAAGCACCAGCTCCTTTTTCTCCATCATTAGAATTTGACGCTCCCCATATAGCTCCAATAATAATTGCAATAATAATAATCCAAATCCACATAAGCCTACTATTTAATGTTTTTATTTGTAGATACTGATAGAGCGATAGCTATTATATTCACAATATTATATAAAGCTATAAGTCCTACTGATAAAGGCATCTCTTTTATTAATATCGTTACTATTGTTATAGCAATAAGCCCAATAAACCCTTTAGGGTCTTCGTTCCCACTTATGTTAGGGTAATTTGCAGCTATTAATGAAAAAATAGCTGCAATGGCAGAATAAGTTAGACATTCATAAAATGTTATATCTCCTAAAGTCATGTCCCCTGTTATATCCATCATAGAGAAGACTATATCTTTAGCAATCCATCCACCTCCAAAATAAACGATAAGTCCTATGACTATCCAAATTATCTTTGCCATGCTATTGCTTCTTAAAGACTACACTACCAAATGCACTATTCTCAATCAATAATCCATTGCTTAATTCCAATATTGTTTCTTCACCATTTAAATTGATGGTAATGGTAGAACTATTTGTTTTCTCCCAAGTGAAACTGACTTTCTGGGTATTAGTTATTCCTTCAACAATAAATAGCCCACTTCCGTCACTATTAAACTTCCAAGAAGATAGTCCATAGTTATCATTTGCATCAGCTCTGTATTCTTTCCAAGTCCCAACTATTGAGTTTGAACTTTGTGAGTTATTCCCACAAGAACTTAATCCTGTACACAATGTAACCAAAAATGAAATTGCTAATAATCTAAATATTTTCATTGCTTATTTCTTTTTAGTTAGAGTATAAATTTGTTTCCACAATTATGGCATTTAAAACTATAAACTGGACCATAAGCATTACGTAATCCAGTACTTGCACCGTCTGCATGGCATATAGCTCCACATTTGGGGCATCTACGTGTTATTTGTTTACGCTTTTGTCTTGCCCAGTAACAGATACCAAATAAGAAAGAGCCACCTAAAATGGCAAGAAAAATATCAGATTCCATCTTTTCTAAATTATGCTTCCTGTTCCCTATGGATAAGCAGTAAATAAAAAGCATTGGGGAACACACAACCAAACTATCATTTGATTATCAATGCTCATAATTTTCTTACAAATATATTAATATTATTCTTGTCAAATAAACATAAAAGGAATGAAAGTATATAAAACCCCGATTTTTAACAGTTCTAAAAGAGTTAAGGACTTATATAGTTTTCATACGGCTATATCTTTGGCTATTTACCAACTGCTATTTCCAGTATGGATTATAAGACTTAAGGTGATTCTAAAGTTTAAAAACTTATGGATTTGACCTGTTACTATAAGGCTGAAATGCCAAACATAAATAATCAGACTTTAGATATATCTGGAGTTTAAAATTTAGGTAGGACAAACTCAGATTTGGGTATATAAAGCTAACCTTGTTCTTGATTTGTCCTACCTGTTGTTTAGAAACTTAATGATTCATAAGTCTGCAATATTTCTTCTTGTCTTAATCCCAAGTATCTTTTAGTAATGGCAACAGAACTATGATTGAAAAGTTCCATCAGTTTTACTAAAGCAAGCTCTGAATTTTCACTGTTCATATTATAAACCTGTCTACCAAAAGTCTTTCTAAGGGAATGGCAAGAAAAGTTCTTAATCTTTAGCCTGTATTTCTTCTTTACCTCTTTAAGAATGATATTTATTCTCTGAACTGAAAAGACTGTACCTTTCTGACTTATTAAGATTGGTGCATTTATTCCAACTGGTTTTATATGTTCGTAACATTCTCTGATATGTTTCTGTAATTGGGGATTCAGTCTTATAGTTCTTTGCTTTCCTGTCTTTTTCTCAATTACAGTAAATTCGTCTGTATCTAATATCTGCTTCCATCTTAAAGATAGAATATCAGATATTCTTAATCCTGTGAAACACCCTAAAGCTATAAGAAGTGATATTTTATAATTATCATCTTTTGCCAGTTTTCTTATAAGGTTCATTGCATCAGACCAAATAAGATAGTCTGCTGTTGTGCTTGAATATTTAAGTGACATAATGTTCTGTTTTATAAGTAAATGAATAAGAGTGAATATTAATTTTGAGCTATAAATACTAACTGATTGATTTATAGTTAAACATTCACTAATAGCAGAAGTGAATATTATAAAGTAAGGACACCCAACTAAAAATATTGAGTGTCCTTGTTTATCTTACAGCATTCCTTCATCTGCAAAACTGTAGTATTCTGTATCTGAAAGGATGATATGGTCTAAAACTTTTATCCTCATAATCTGTGCTGCTTCCCTTACTTGCTTTGTCAGTCTTATATCCTCTGGACTTGGCTTTAAATTTCCACTTGGGTGATTATGTGCCAGAATTAAAGCTACAGAATTAGTAAGTAATGCAGCTTGCATAATTAATCTGACATCAGCACAAGTTTCTGTTAGTCCTCCCTCTGAAATTAGAGTATATCCTAAAATCTGATTGGCTTGATTTAGGAACAGGACTTTGAAATATTCCTTGTAGCATATAGTTCCTTTCTTATATGTGGAAAGCATATATTTATAAGCATCCTCTGAGCAGGTTACTTTTTGCTGATTCTTGAATTTGGGGTTGTAGGAAAGCTTCACTTCTCCTACTTTATAATCTATATTCATAATATGTAATGTTTAATGGTTAGTAGAAATGAAAAAAGGACAACTACTTAATAGCTGTCCTTTCTTCAATATTAGTAATATGTGTGTTATTTCTTGGAATAATGATATCTCATAGAGAATATATAAACCTCTATTATGTCATCATGCACGGAGTAAACAATTCTATGCTCTGCATTGATTCTTCTTGACCATTTTCCTGCCAGTTCATATTTAAGCGGTTCTGGTTTTCCTATTCCTGTGTATGGGTGTGCGGCAATATCTTCCAATAAGTTTTTGATTTTATTCAATATTGCTTTGTTACCGCTTTGGGCAAAGTATAGGTATTCTTTTCTAGCCTGTTCTGATAATGTTATTCTGTACATGCTACACGTTTTAAGAAGTCCTCTATGCTTTCACCTTCATTCTGGGATATAGAATTACCGTTCTTAATATCCTCTTCACCTTTATGTATTGCTTCCATTGTATCGGGTGACGACATGATGTATTCCGTTTCCTTTAGAGAGTTATATTCATCCAAAGAAATCATCACTACTCCTTTGCCATTCCCACGATTGACAACTACGGTATCATAATCGTCAATGACCGCATCAATGTAGCTTTTCAAGTTGGCTCTTAAATCTGTGTAATTGGCTGTTCTCATAAATCCTCCTTTGTTATAGTGCAAAGATATGTACTTATTTGCGTACTTACAAATATAAACGGTTAATTATTTGATATTTAAGAAAAGGACACTCATTAAGAATGCCCTTTTCCCTCTCAATCAATAAAACTCATTTAATCAATGAACCATTTATATCTTTCATCACCATGTAAAGCTGATTTAATTCCTAAAGCCATTTCTGTAGCATTAAGAGAACGGTCTAAGAATGAATCAATATAGCTTGACTTGTTGGCTCCAGTCAATAAGTTGTAGAACTTCCACATATTAAGCTCACTTCCAAAACTGCCAAAGTTTTCATCATTAATGTATGCTTTTGCTACATTGTTTATCTGCGTATCAGTAAGCAACATTCTTGGCAATGCTTTCTGGTAGCCTGTTGGCAAGCATTGATAAAGTCGCATTCTGCCTATTATCTGGCAGAACTGGTGTTCACTCATGGAAGTGTTGCCTAACTGCTGCATCAGATAAATATGTTTGGCAGGATTGTAGTTACTGAAAAGTTCCAATGCTGCACGATATAATTCTGTAGTATTGCTTACCCTTAAATCATCCTTGTAACCATCTGTAAAGACACACATGTTACAGCATACGGTATTTTTGAATCCAAGTGCAAGACGGAACAACTCTGGAACTTTCTTTGAATATAGATTCATCTGGTTGTAAGCTCTTACACCTACGATAGAAAGATTCAACTTATTTCCACCTACTGTTTCATAAATGGTTGGAACATCAATGCTGAAAGCTGCCCTTTCATAGTAGATGGTCTTATCAGATTCCAAAAGCTGATTGGCTGGTTTGTGGATTGCTTCTGGGATTCTTCCTTTAATAATGTGGCTTGCTCTGATTGTGGCTTGTTCCACCTTTTCACCACTAAAGAAAGATTGTGCTGCATCCTGTATTGTTTCCACAAACTGAGCATGATTGATTGTAAGTTCATTGTCTTTAGAGAACACTGGAGTAATGCAATCATTCTTTAAATGATTCAATGTTACTTCCTGTGTGTTGGCTTCGATAAAATGATTGGCTGGCTTTACTGGCTCGTCCATGATAATGGTAGCTTCTTCTGCATATTCACCCAAATTCATTCTCTCACGATTCTGTGCCATAGTTGGCATAATAACTAAATTTCTCATAATGATAAATTGTTTAAATGATTATTGATTGAATTAACTTCAGAGCAATGAATCGCCCATGAAGCAATGAATTGCTTCGATTCCCTCTTGGTACGATTACAAATACTCTTGGTACATTTATAGGTGTGATACGATTAGGCTATTTATATTATCTATGTATTTGTGTATCATCCTATAAAGTCTATCAATGATGTGAGGTGAATAGTAAAATTTATAATGAATCTGGGGGTGGGCAGGTGTCTGCTAATTTTCATTTTTCCTTTACTTGGTATGAGGGGGTATAAAATTGGGGTATGGTATTTCGTACAACATTTTTAGGATTGGGGTTATAAAGCTTATTTTTCACCTTAAATGTTGTACCCATTAAAAAAACAGACTATATGTACCTATAAAGTGGATTTAGGGTAGGATGAGGGGAAAAAGCTATTTGTATTAATTATATAATATAATAGTTGTTTTCCCCTCTGATAGGGTTATTTGTGTTTTATAATGAACTTAGGTATGAATTTAGGAGCCAGCTCTGCTGTATTGGGGATTCTTTGATGTTTAAAATCAGTTTCTAATATGTATTCTTCACCTTTAAGAATCAGTTTGTCATTATGAATATCTATAAGGTCTTTCAACTTCAATTCAATAATGTATTTTTCATAGGTCTTTTTATCCATTTTTAGTTTCTCAATAATGTTGTTTTTGGATAGTTCAATATCAGCAAATCTGGATAATAGAACTAACTGCATGAAAAAGCCTATATATTCTGATTCAAGTTCAATTCCAATAATCTTTCTTGAAAAGGTAACGCATTTTAGTTCCATAGGTGGAATGTGGTATATGCACCGTTTGGTCTTATTCTCGAATCCGTTATCCAGATAGTAATGCTTGATTCGTAAGAAGTCTTTAAACTGACTATTGAAATTGCTTAAACTATCTCCTGTGATTCTTTTCAGTTCATCTAAAGTCTTGCGTACATTGTAGTGTTTATCTCTGAATAATGACAGGCAGAAAAATCTAAAGATATTGGCAGATTTGAAATGTGGCAGCATGGAATAATTAATCGTTGCTCTGTTCTCGCAATTTGTTGGTATTAATCTTTTCTTCATATTCATTAGTAGCTGATTGAACATTATAAGTAAACCTTAAATCTTTCTTTTCACGTTCCATCTTATAATAGTAGGCTGTGCCAAAATAAATCTTGGCTTCCTTTCGGTTGTTGAACTTCTTTCCAGTTGGCAAATGAATTATCATATCAATTCAAGCATTAGTAAGTTAATAAGCCAGTTTCTGCAATGAGATATAATAGGTAGTAACCTTTCCATTTTTCTTTCTCCTTGTCTTTAAATAGTTATTAATATTAGCCCATAATCCTATATGAACTCTGTTATCTTTTACTCCTTGTCTTAGTGCTTTTTCTCTGATTTGCTCATAAGTAAATTCCTGCATTTTAGAAATATTGAATGGTTTGTAAATGGAGAATCTTGGTAGTGGAATTATCTGTTTGAGGTAGTATAAAGATAGTTACTTTATAGGTGGGGAACTAATTTTAGGGTCACACATTGGAAATTCAAATTTGAGGATATTCTGAATTTAAACTATTGGTATGCCTGTATTGTAGTCCAAAAGAAAATCCAGATAAATTGAATCTGGACTTTCATTTTGGGTAAGTACAACATTTTTAGAAAAGGGGTTATAATAAGAGGTTTTATGATAAAATGTTGTATCTGACTAAACTTTTTCATATTCCAGAAATAAGGCTCTTTGTCTGTTCTTCCAATAATCCCTTAGCTCAAAAAAATCACTTAGAAAATCCTTTGGTTTCTTCTTTATAGGTGGCATATTCAATAAGCTGTATATTTCATCCCTGATTTTATTAATCTGAGATAATTCATAGGATTGTCCTGCCTTAAACCTGTTTTTCACCATTTCAATGAACTCTGTTCCTGTCCGATTCTCATTGTACTTTTTAAGTATTATGGCTTCTCTTATTTGGGGCTGGGAGTATTTCAGTTCCTCAATTTTTGCCTTACCTAACTCATCATAAGCTTGGACTATAAAAGCGTCAGTTCGGATAAGTTCTCTTTTGTGCTCCATCGCTATGCTGGTTTCATCCCCTTTCAGAATTTCCAGTTGTTCCACTATTTCCCTACGTTTGGCTTTTATGCTTAGTGATTTATTTTCTCGTTTAAGCCTTTCGGTGTCACTCAATTTATAGGCTTGCGATTCATAATTCAGCTTAAAGGATTCGCATTGCTTGTAGTTCTTTACCAATTCATCAAAACTGTTATAATATCCCTGTACCAGATTTTCATCCATATAGTTATCTATCTTAAACCAGTTCTTTGTTCCATCTGTGTTTAATAAAGGAGTGAGCGGGTGATTATTAAGTATTGCTTTGACCGCATCCCTTAATTCATCACTGGTTGCATTGTCATAGTATGCTTTGAGAATTTTATAAGTTTCTTCAAACACATTGATTCTAAACTGTAACTGAGCTTTTGACCTTACTTGAAATTTATAGTCCGTATTCGTTATATGGCTTGCTGAGGCTATCCCATTTCTGAATCTTCCAATTATCTGTATGGTATCGGTAAACGGGTCTATTATGCTCTGGGTAGCCATAGTAACATCGGTTACAATAAAAACTTCTGGCTGGAAATCCAGTTCAATATCCAGAGCATTAAAGAATCTGCTTGTCAGAAAATTGTATTTGTTCATCTTGGCTGCATCCCAATCTGAATAGGCTTGACTGAACTTCTTATCCTTGAGATTCTTTACACTGTTGTATGCACAGAACACTGTAGATTGTTCCAGAATATCCAGTTTATTCATAATTGAATAAATAGTTTCCGTAGAGTTGATAAACAGAAATATCGGTTTTTCTATATTGCCGATTCGTTTCTTTAGTTCCTGTAGCACATTATTAGTATGGTATAGGTTTAATGGCTGGGCATATTCGAAATTGGGTTGAACTTCCATTATCTGAAATTTCTGCTTAAAAAATCTGGGGTCAGTAAAATCCAGCGGAGTAGCAGACACAAGCCCTTTGTTTTCGAACATGAAGAAATCATCGAAAGGTAATGTTATGTTTTCTCTGTAGTCTACATCTTTCACTATCTTGTGGCATTCATCGAACAACAGATAGCAGGTAGAATAAATGTCCCTGTCAATTTCTTCAAATGCAGCTTTAATCTTGGAAAAACTTTCTGGAGTGGATAATAGCTTTATATGTTTTTCCTTACTGGCTTGCAGGTATTTTACAATAGAATCTACCGTTACATTCTCGTAAACTCCCATAAGATTGTCCTTTGCGTGTTTCGGGTCTTTGCATTTACCTTTGATTACTGGAACATTCGGTTCTAAGATAATAGAATCTCTATCAGCTTTCAGTTCGCCATAAGTTGCTCCCAGTCCTGTCAGTTTTTTATAGAGTATGGTATTGGTTGGAATTTCTGGTAAGACTTCTGTCAGATATTGAGTTTTTCCGTTCTTCTTTTCTATATTGATATATGTAGTATTCATCTTGGTTTCGTTTTAGAAGAGGGGAGTTTTTGGCTCCCACTCTTTAGGTTAATAATTATCAGATTATAGCTTCTTTTTCACGTAGGTAGTCCAGAATTTCATCCGTGCGTTCCACTCGGAAGAATATCTTGCCACGGAGAAATGCGCTGGTTGCACTGATATAATTATTGACCTCACGAAATAAAGGTACGAACTGCACACGTTTTCCAGATTCAATGAGCTGCTTCAAAATGGATAACTGAAAATTGTTATCTTCGTTTGCTTTATAAGGATTCAGTTCAGTTGGCTTTATTCCTCCATCTTCACTTTCTCCAGTTGTCAGATAAGTGTATATCCATTTGAAAGAAGCTGGATTGACATAGTATTTGAAACCTGCAACATTATAAGATTCTACCCAAATGCAAGGATAGTTTTCTTTGTCGGTATATAGTCTAATGCTTAGAGTTTCTTTTCTCTGCATCATTGACTTGATGGCATTGTGCGCACCTTGATTATCGTACTTTTCTACTTGTGGAATAACTGTTCCATTAATATTAAACTCCATAGTTCTTCTTTTTTAGTTTTACTTTATTCCCATTCTGAGGGAACTGTCAGATAATCATCATTAAAAGGTGCGCACCGTTTTATTTCTGATTACTCTGCAAAGGTGAGAACTTTTGGAAAGATTAAGGGAGAGTAAAATTTTGAGGATTTTGGTTCTCTCTTAACTTGCCGCCTTGCAAGTTCTGTCCCTTTGACGCTGCAAAGGTGGGGAGAAACCGTGAGGATAAGTGAGAGTAAAAAATAAGGGAGATGTTACTCTCCCTTAGACAAATATTTGATTTTCAATAATTCTTGTTTTGTACATTCCATGCAAATTTCTTGTTCTTGCTTAAATATCCTTTTAGTGTTGTCTTGTCTGTGCGGAAATTCTCATTGTCTGAGATTCCTGTAAGATAGATAAGCTGTGATATTAGGAATGTGACATCGTATGCGTTCTTTCTCCCTTTCCTATAATTGGCGTCAAAAGGTGATAGGAAATTGAAGAACATTCTGAATGTTTGGGCAAACAGGCAGATTCTTTTCGTGTAGCTTGTTGTAATTTGCTGTTGTTTGGGATAAGTGCTTACCATTTCTATATTGTCATATAGGTGTTCTGTGTCAAACTCATCTTTAGGATTCAAATCATCCAAATGTTCTTGGCAACATGAAAGTATGAACTTGATAGCATTGGCGGTTTCTATGGTATGTATGGTTTTCCCATTCACTTGTAAGGATAAGGTCAGTTCTTCCTTGAATGTTATATGCTCTGTAAGGGGATTGGCATTGGGATGTTCTTCATATTGGGATATGTTTTGGAAAAGTTTCTTTATCTCGCTTGCTGGTGTTTCCCCATATTCAAACGCTTGCCAGCACTTACCGTCCACATAATCCTTTATAAACAGAATGATAAACCAAAACTTATCCTTGTCTAACTGCAAAGCTGATAGGGCAGTCTGAATTTCCTTGTCCTTTTTATATTCTTCATAAGTCAGCGGCATTTCAATAAGCCTGTTGTTGTACCTTTCTTTAAAGGTGGGCATGGCTTCGCTTCCCTCTAATGTCCCTCCCTGTACTTCTTTAGGCATTGCAGGATGGATAAACATGGCGAAATCCCAAACATAATCCAAGATTATATCTTCTTCTCTTGCGTCAGTAGTAGGATAAACAGCATCTAAATTAGTAAACTTATCTATTGGTTGCATATTTTAAATCTATTGGTTATAGGCAAAAGTAAAAAAGAAAATCCCACTCACAATAACTGCAAGTGGGATAATCTTAGTTTGTAAGGTTTAGTAGTTGGAATCTCCTGTAAATGTGTCCATGAGCTTATCCATCTGTTCACCTATGCACTTATCTATAAGTTTGGCATAATGGTTAGTCATCCTGGTATTTGTATGACCAAGCATTTTAGAAACGACTTCCAATGAAATGTTATTAGCTAAAGTAACGGTACTGGCGAATGTGTGGCGGCTTGTATGAAATGTGATTCGTTTCTTGATGTCACACAAGATAGCTATATCCTTTAGGTATTTGTTTATATCTGCTGGGTCTTGGATAGGAAGCAATTTCTCTCCACCTTTGTACTTATCCAGTATCAGTTTGGCGATAGGGAGTAGGGGAATGCGTGATAGAACTCCAGTCTTAACCCTGCGTTTCTTAATCCAAATTCTGCCTGTATTGTCCTTTTCAAAATGTTCTGGTGCTAAGGTTTTGATGTCAATGTAGCTCAATCCAGTGAAGCACCCAAAGAGGAACATATCTTTGGCTCTCTCCAGTCTGGGTAGGGGAGTGTCAAAGTTGATAATCTTTCTCAGTTCTTCTTCATCCAAGAAATCAATTTCTACAGGCTCACGTTCTACTTTATAAGTAATGAACGGATTGGTAGTCATATAAGAATTAGCTACTGCAAGATTAATTATCTTTTTGAGTAGCTTTAGGTGTTTGGTAGATGAATTTTGAGCCATTCCTTTATCTATTCTTAGGAATGTATGAAAAGACTGGATAAAGTTCAGATTCAATTCACGTAGGTATAAATCTTCTCTTTTGTATTTCTGCTGAACAAATTCTTTGAGTAATCTTATTGTATAAACAGAAATCCAATAGGTAGCTTTAGAAACTCCATTTCCAACCAGCTTTTCCTGTTCTCTGTTATGTTCTTCAAAGACTTCAAACAGGCTTTTTTCGTTCAATGCTTCTACTTTGTCTGCAACAGCTTCTTTTAGTAGCTCAGCTGTGATTAGGTAGCCCATCTGAAGTAGCTCAATTTCTTTCTGGTATATTTTGTTTCTTAGCTGTGTAAGATAGCTGTTTACTAATTGAGCTTCTTCACTCTTACCTTTTACTAACTGTTTTTCTCTATTCCAGTCTGTAGAACGTGCATATTTACCTGTGCTGAAATAGATTCTTTTTCCGTTTGTGGAGATAGAAACCTCAATAGGTGATAAACCTTTCTTGTTTTGCTTACTTTCTCTCAATGAAAAGTAAACCATCGTACAATGTTTTTCCATATTAAAATGATTGTAAAATGGAGTATATCTCATTGTACTATAGTTGATTATATAAGTTTTTGCAGCCCATTTTTGAAAATGGCAAATTGGGCTGCAAATGGGCTGCAAAAATCACTTTTTTAGTGCTTAATTAAGTGGCAATTGTTCTGCTTTGGGCTTGACTGTAATAGCCTTTGGAGGAACTATATTTTAGGTTGTTATAGTATCATTTTTCTTCTTACTTGATAAGACAAGATAACCAAAGAGGAGGCTATTAGAATATCTCTAAACTATAATTTACGGCAAATAAAAAACTCCTGCAACCATTTAGATTACAGGAGTTTATATATTTGATTAAGTATAGATTACTTATTCAAAGCAGTAGCAACGTCAACTGCACAAGCTACTGTACAACCTACCATCGGGTTGTTACCGATACCCAGGAATCCCATCATTTCTACGTGAGCAGGAACTGATGAAGAACCAGCGAACTGAGCATCTGAGTGCATACGACCCATAGTATCTGTCATACCGTAAGAAGCAGGACCAGCAGCCATGTTATCTGGGTGAAGTGTACGACCTGTACCACCACCAGAAGCTACTGAGAAGTATGGTTTACCTGCAAGAACACGTTCTTTCTTGTAAGTACCTGCAACTGGGTGTTGGAAACGAGTCGGGTTAGTAGAGTTACCAGTGATTGATACATCTACACCTTCTTTCCACATGATAGCTACACCTTCGCGAACATCGTCAGCTCCGTAGCATTTTACTTTTGCACGAGGACCGTTTGAGTAAGCGATTTCACGAACAACTTTCAGTTCGCCTGTGTAGTAGTCAAACTGAGTCTGAACGTATGTAAATCCGTTGATACGAGAGATGATCTGAGCAGCGTCTTTACCCAAACCATTCAAGATACAACGCAAAGGTTCTTTACGTACTTTGTCTGCTTTTGCAGCGATTTTGATAGCACCTTCAGCAGCAGCGAATGATTCGTGACCAGCCAAGAATGCGAAACATTTAGTTTCTTCGCGCAACAGCATAGCAGCCAAGTTACCGTGACCAAGACCTACTTTACGGTCATCAGCTACAGAACCTGGGATACAGAATGACTGCAAACCGATACCGATAGCTTCAGCAGCTTCAGCAGCGTTTTTGCAACCTTTCTTCAATGCGATAGCACAACCTACTACGTATGCCCATTTTGCATTTTCGAAGCAGATAGGCTGAGTTTCTTCACAAGTCTTATAAGGATCAAGACCATATTGTTCGCAGATAGCGTTAGCTTCTTCGATGTCTTTGATACCGTTTTCGTTCAAAGCAGCAAGAATCTGTTTGATACGACGGTCCTGGCTTTCAAATTTTACTTCTCTAATCATATGTCTTTTCCTCCTTATATTATTCCTGACGTGGGTCAATATGTTTAACTGCGCCTTGTTCTGCTGTGAAGCGTCCGTAAGTACCTGTTACTTTCTTCAGAGCTTCGTTAGCGTCTGTACCTTTTTTGATCTCATCCATGAATTTGCCCAGATGAACGAACTCGTATCCGCAGATTTCATCGTTTTCGTCCAAAGCGATAGTCTTGATATAGCCTTCAGCCATTTCAAGGTAACGAGGACCTTTAGCCAAAGTTCCATACAAAGTACCTACCTGGCTACGCAGACCTTTACCCAAGTCTTCCAAGCCGGCTCCGATCATCAAACCACCTTCAGAGAAAGCAGACTGAGTACGTCCGTAAACGATTTGCAAGAACAATTCACGCATAGCTGTGTTGATAGCGTCGCAAACCAAGTCGGTATTCAATGCTTCCAAAACTGTTTTTCCCGGAAGGATTTCAGATGCCATAGCAGCTGAGTGAGTCATACCTGAGCAACCGATTGTTTCAACCAATGCTTCCTGGATAACACCTTCTTTAACGTTCAAAGTCAGTTTACAAGCACCCTGCTGAGGAGCACACCAACCGATACCGTGAGTCAAACCTGAAATGTCTTTGATTTCTTTTGATTTAACCCATTTTCCTTCTTCAGGAATTGGAGCTGGACCATGATTAGGTCCTTTTTTTACAACACACATGTGTTCAACTTCGTGTGAATAAGTCATATTCTTTACGTTTTATGAGTAATAAAAAATAAGTATTTCGTAAACTTCTTATTACGGAATTTCTTCTTTAATTCGTACGCAAAGTTAGTCGTTTTATTTAGTTATGCAATCAATGAAACCTAACTTTTTGTTGGTTTTTAATGATATTTTTTGCTGAAACTCTTGTTTTGTAATCTCTGCTTGTCAAAATGTTTTTTATCTTCCGAAAGAAACCTGTATCTTTGCCGGTGGTAATATCAGCAGGATGGTAATACCTATCTGTAAGTAATAATAATTAGGTATATGAATGAAGTCGAAATTAAAGTAAAAGACGAAGACCTACGTCGTGGAGCCGAAGCTGGAATGGATGAATTTCTGAATGTGTTTATCCATAAGTATCTTGAGGTTACAGGAGGAGTAATTAATGCTGAAACGATGCCTTTACTGAATGGCTATCAGCATACTTTGCTAGGTTATCATTTCTTTCGTGAAGAAGTGCTTGAAGGAGGTTTTATACAGTTGATTCAAAATGGTTACGGACCATATATCTTTGATAATCCTTTTGCCAAGGCGATGCGTATGTTTGGGGCGAAAGATTTTTCAAAGCTTATTTATGATGCTAAAAAGATTTATGATGCTCATCGTGAAGATTTGGAAAAAGAATGTTCCGATGATGAGTTTATGGCAATGTATGAGCAATACGAAGCGTTTGATGATTTGGAAGAGGCCTATATGGATATGGAGGAGAAAGTTACAGCACAGATTGCTGAGTATGTAGATGAGCATTTGGAACAATTTGCAGGGATAGAGTAATCTTTTAGAATTTATTGCTTGTTTTTTGGTTTATAGTGAATAAAAGTTAAAAATAAAGATAGAGAAAGCAGTCTTTTTTACTCATTTTCATTTTAAGTGAAAAAAATTAAATAATAAAAGATAAATAAAGGAAGAATATGAAGACAATGAAGTTTTTTATGTTGGCATCAGCTTTTGCATCGATGATTGGATTTAGCTCTTGCTTGAATGGTGAAACTAATACAACTATTCAAGGAGCTCCTATTTTGAAAGTAGAGTCTAGTTTTATGGGAGGAACTTATTTTACAGATATATCAGGTGTTAAATATATACCTAATAAGGAGATTTTGTCAGCTGAAGGTAAATTTGCTTATGTTCCTATGCAATATGATTATAGTTTGTATAATCAGCAAGAAAACTCTTATGATATAACTTTATTAGGGGATTTATCTTACCTGAGAACTGTCACTGCAAATTATACAGAAATTCCCCAAGAGCAGACTACTGCTACTTTAGATGTTGTAGATGATGGTTATAATGCTGGTTTAGTTTGGGGAGCAAATAATGAGTATTTGCTTTTACCTTTATCTTATACTCTTCATAAAGATGTAGATAGAAATGATGAAGACGAGATGAATGAAGAGTTACGAAAACATAATTTTATAATTTATACAATTCCGGGAAAGGAATTTTCTGAAAATGGGGATTCTTTAAAACTTTATCTTCGTTATACAATACAGGGGGTAGATTTATCAGAAGAAGATGCAGCAAAGAAGTATTCTGAAGAATATACTAGTAAATATGCTGATTATCGTTATTTGCAACTTAATATACCAGGTTCTGGAAATCCAAAATGGATTAGACTGGAGTTTGAAAAATCAAATAACTATAATGGTGCAACAATAGCTCCTAATGAGAAAACTAGAGAAGTAAGATCTTATCAGTTGTATCAGAAAAAATAAAAATAATTTAAGAGAGAGAAATATAGAGTAAGCATACTCGATAAAGTATGCGTCCGTAAGGTGCGGATTATGCAGATAAGGCTGTGTATGTTAATGTATGTCAGCGTTTCTGTATAATTCGTGCCTTATTTTATTTCTTTTTTGTACATTTGCAGTTCCGAAGTTCGGATTTATTACAAAAAAGTAGAATAACATTGGATTATAAATCATTATTTCAGCAGATAATAGCTTTGTTGTCTACTCCAGGCAAAGCGTGGAGTGAAATTGCAGAGCGGGGGGTAGGAAGGTCAGTAATGCCTGCTTTTGTTTATCCTCTTATTGGGTTGTGTGGCTTGTCAGAGTTTATCGGAACATTTATCGGAAAAGATTTTTCATCCGTTATGTTCCAGGTAGCCTTGACTCGTTGTTGTGCTGTAGCTGTAGCTTTGTTCGGTGGCTTTTTTCTTTCAGCTTATTTATTGGATAAGTTGAATCATAACTGGCTGGGAGGGAAAGATTCTTACGACCGGATACTTGTGTTTGTGGGCTATTCTATGGTAGTTACTTTTGTATTGAATATCGTCAGTGGACTGTTTTCTATAGTTGTACTGCACTGGATATTGCAAATATATACCATTGTAATTGTATTCGAGGGGGTACGCAGATGGCTTAAGGTTGAGGAGAACAAACAGACTGCCTTTACTCTTGTGGCTACTATCATCATTTTGGTGTGTCCTGCTATTATCGAATTTATATTTAATAAGTTATCAGTAATATTGAATTAATGAAAACAAACGCCGGTAATATAAATATTAAGAATAAACGTGCTTCGTTCGACTATGAGTTTATCGATACGTACACAGCCGGAATTGTGTTGACCGGAACTGAGATAAAGTCTATTCGTCAGGGAAAAGCAAGTTTGGTTGATACGTTTTGTTTCTTTTCCCGTGGAGAGTTGTGGGTAAAGAATATGCATATAGCTGAATATTTTTACGGTTCGTACAACAATCATTCAGCTCGTCGGGACCGTAAGTTGTTGCTGACGAAAAAAGAACTTCGTAAACTTGAACGTACTTCTGCCGAGCCTGGATTTACCATTGTTCCGACTCGTCTGTATATTAATGAAAAAGGGTTGGCGAAGGTTGTGATTGCTTTGGCAAAAGGTAAGAAACAATACGATAAACGCCAGACGTTGAAAGAAAAAGAAGATAAGCGTATGATGGATCGCATGTTCAAGCGATAATCGGGAAAGATGGTGCAGACAATTACAGTTTATATAAGTTGTCTGCATCGTGCTTTTGGCATATGAGGAAAACGATTCCCTGTGTTTTAAATTTAAATAGAGCTTTTTCAAAATGCAACAACTAATAAACGAACGTATTCTCGTGCTCGACGGAGCCATGGGAACGATGATACAGCAATACAACCTTTCGGAAGCTGATTTTCGGGGAGAGCGTTTCAAGGATCTTCCAGGATTGCTGAAAGGGAACAATGATATGTTGTGCCTGACTCGGCCGGATGTTATAGAGGAAATACACCGTAAGTATTTAGAGGCAGGAGCTGATATCATCGAAACAAATACATTTAATGCAACTGCTGTTTCGATGGCAGATTATCATATGCAGGCTTATTGCCGTGAGATAAATCTTGCGGCAGCTCGTCTGGCCCGTAAAATTGCTGATGAATATACAGCGAGAACTCCCGAAAAGCCACGCTTTGTTGCCGGTTCGGTAGGACCGACCAACAAAACTTGCTCGATGAGTCCGGATGTAAATAATCCCGCTTTTCGTGCATTGACATTCGATGAACTTTCTGAAGCTTACCGTGAACAAATGGAGGCTTTGCTTGAAGGGGGAGTAGATGCTATTCTGATAGAAACAATTTTCGATACACTGAATGCGAAAGCTGCTGTTCTGGCCGCAGAAACAGCTATGCAGAATTTGGGAAGAAAAGTTCCTTTAATGCTTTCTGTTACGGTTTCGGATGTTGCTGGACGCACGTTGTCGGGACAGACGCTTGATGCGTTTTTGGCTTCGGTACAGCATGCTGATATCTTTTCCATCGGACTGAACTGCTCTTTTGGTGCCAGACAGTTGAAACCTTTCCTGGAGCAGTTGGCCCGTCGTGCTCCTTATTATATAAGTGCTTACCCTAATGCCGGACTTCCTAATAGTCTGGGGCAATACGACCAGACACCCGAAGAAATGGCTGCCGAAGTCAAGGAGTATATCGATGAAGGACTGGTGAATATAATCGGTGGATGCTGTGGTACTACCGAAGCATATATTGCCAAGTATCAGGAACTTATTAAAGATGCCAAACCTCATGTGCCTGCTCCGAAACCAGATTATCTCTGGCTTTCCGGGCTGGAACTGTTGGAAGTGACTCCTGAAATTAATTTTGTCAACGTGGGTGAGCGCTGTAATGTGGCCGGTTCACGTAAGTTTCTTCGTTTGATAAACGAAAAGAAATACGATGAAGCTTTGTCGATAGCCCGCAAGCAGGTAGAAGACGGCGCGTTGGTTATCGATGTTAACATGGACGACGGATTGCTTGATGCTGCTGAGGAGATGACAACCTTCCTCAATCTGGTTGCATCAGAACCGGATATTGCTCGTGTGCCTGTTATGATAGACTCTTCCAAGTGGGAAGTTATTCTGGCAGGACTGAAATGTGTGCAGGGAAAATGTATCGTCAACTCTATTTCACTGAAAGAAGGCGAAGAAGCTTTTGTTGAGCATGCCCGTACCGTCAAGCAGTACGGAGCGGCAGTCATCGTGATGGCTTTCGACGAGAAAGGACAGGCCGATACATTTGAACGGAAGATAGAAGTTTGCGAACGGGCTTATCGTATTCTTACAGAGAAGGTTGGTTTCCGTCCTCAGGATATAATCTTCGATCCGAACGTGCTGGCAGTGGCTACTGGTATCGAGGAACATAATAACTATGCTGTCGATTTTATTAAAGCTACAGGTTGGATTCGCCGTCACCTTCCGGGTGCACACGTCAGCGGAGGAGTAAGTAATCTTTCTTTCTCTTTCCGTGGCAACAATTATATACGTGAGGCAATGCATGCAGTATTCCTTTATCATGCTATTCAGCAGGGTATGGATATGGGTATTGTTAATCCGGGAACTTCTGTACTTTATACAGATATACCTTCGGATATCCTGGAACGGATTGAGGATGTGGTGCTGAACCGTCGTCCGGATGCAGCTGAACGCTTGATTGAAACAGCTGAAAAACTGAAAGCGGAAAAGGAGAACTCGGGTGAGCAGCAAACAGCTAGTTCACATCTTGCCTGGCGTGAAGGGACGACTGTAGAAGAACGTTTACAATACGCACTGGTAAAGGGTCTTGGCGATTATCTGGATGAAGACTTGCATGAAGCACTTGCCAAATATCCGGATGCTGTCAGCATTATCGAGGGTCCGCTTATGTCGGGAATGAATCATGTCGGTGATTTATTCGGTTCCGGTAAGATGTTCTTGCCTCAGGTTGTAAAGACAGCACGTACTATGAAAAAAGCTGTAGCTATCCTTCAGCCCTATATTGAGGCGGAAAAAAAGGAAGGGGCACGCAGTGCAGGAAAAGTGCTGTTGGCTACAGTAAAGGGAGATGTACACGATATCGGTAAGAATATTGTTTCTGTGGTTATGGCATGCAATAATTACGAAATTATCGACTTGGGCGTAATGGTTCCTGCTGAAAAGATTGTTGAAACGGCTATTCGTGAGAAGGTAGATATTATCGGCTTGAGCGGACTTATTACACCGTCGCTGGAAGAAATGGTGCATGTCGTTTCAGAACTGGAACGTGCCGGACTTGATATTCCTGTAATGATTGGCGGTGCTACAACTTCCAAACTTCATACAGCTTTGAAGATTGCTCCGGTTTATCATGCTCCGGTAGTATATATGAAAGATGCTTCACTGAATGCTCCGGTGGCAGCACGCCTGATGAATCTTGATCTTCGAAGTACATTTGCAGAAGAACTGGAAAGTGAATACCGTGAGCTTCGTGAAAAAAATAAGACCAAACAGGTAAAGACGGTTTCACTCGAGGAAGCACAGAAAAATAAATTGAATCTCTGGGAATAGTCTTTGTAGACAAACTGATTTATATTCTGTTATAAGGCATGGCATATCAAATTTTTAGTGATATGTCATGCCTTTTTCCGTATTCTTTGTATTTTTATCACCATATTGAAAAACACGACGTGATAATGAAAACACAATTTTGTTCTTTTTTACTTTGCTGGATAATCTTTTGTGAGTTTTTGCCAGCTCAGTCTGTATGCGGATATCGTTCGTTGGATGTTACAAATCCTATAGAGTTTTTAGGAAATAAGATTCTCTATGAAGGAAAGGAAATAGAGCTGGGAGAGAAAACCTTTTTTATCGATGGGCAGCTGTCCGATGAAGTGACGGCCAGATATCCTTTTGTTTTCAATAGCTTTAATGAAGCAACCAAGGCTTTTGTTGCCGGAACAGAAGCAGAGCCTATGAAAGTATATATAGCTCCTTATGTATATTGGATTGATAATCCTGATGATCCTCAGGTCAGGGTAGGAAAAGACGGTAAAGAACCTTTCGGACTGGTTGTAAAATGTCCTTATCTGCATCTTGTCGGGTTAACCAAAAATTCTGAAAATGTAGTGCTTGCTTCCAGTCGCGGTCAGACACAAGGAGCTGTAGGAAACTTCACGATGTTCGATTTCTGGGGAGATGGTCTGTCGGTGAAGAATCTTACGATGGGAAACTATTGTAATGTCGATCTGGAATTTCCTTTAAAGATAGAATTAGGACGTAAAAAAAGAATGTCTGCCATTACCCAGGCGCATGTAGCCTATTGTCATGGAGATAAAATTGTGGCAGAAAATGTCCGTTTCATCAGCCGATTGAACATGAATCCTTTGAATGGGGCAAAACGTATTTTGTTCTATAAATGTTATATGGAAAGTACCGACGATGCGTTGACTGGTACAGGAGTCTACCTGAACTGTACGTTGAAGTTTTATGGTCAGAAACCATTCTGGCGGACGGATATGGGAGGGGCTGTTTTCTTGAACAGTGATTTTTATGTATGTCATGACGAAGACCGTCAGTATTTTTGTAAAGGAGTGGGACCTTTGACTGTTGTCGATTGCCGGTTTCATGTCCGAAAGCCTGTATATGCAGGCTGGACACACGAGCCGTCCGACTGGTTACGGTGTTACCAGTATGGTGTAACGATGAATGGACAGCCTTACGTAATAGGTGCGGACAAGCCTTATAATACAGTATGTATGGAGCAGGAAAATGTACTTCACGCATACCGCCTGACAGATGAAAATGGTAAGGTAATTTACAACACTTATAATTTACTTCGGGGAGATGATGACTGGGATCCGCTTCAAGTGAAGGATAGTGTACGGGTAATCGGAGAACATGATGGCAGGGATTATGCGAATCTGCCGGTCTGTTTGTCGGTCACTCCGCTGGTTGCCTCTGTACAGACCGGAGGCAATCCGGTGAAGTTGGTTGCCAACGTAAAAAGACACTGCAATTATGTGCAGCAGGGAAGCTCTGTTCGCTGGAAGATTCAGCCGGGATATGAAAAGTATGTCAGCCTGTCTGCCGGAGAAGACGGAACGTGTGTGGTCAAGGCAATGAATCATGAGGACGAAACCAAACATTTCACTGTTGTAGCCTATACGGAAGATGGATTGGAATGTGCAGTAGAACTGACAGTTGCTCCCGATTTTGTGGAAGCTCCTGCTTTTGTGGAAGTGCCGAAGCTGGAAATAGCAGATGGAAAAGCAATGGTAAGTTACGAACTGGATTTGCAGGGACGGAAAGATGAGTCGCTGATTACCTGGTATCGGGCTGTTGACAAGGAGGGTAAAACGAAATATCCGGTAGCAGTGTCACGGTTGGCTAAGCCCGAAACAACCTATGGATTAACAAAAGAGGACGTTGGATATTATCTTATGGCAACGGTAGCACCCAAACATTTGCGTTGTCATCCCGGTAAAGAATATACGGTGATTTCTTCATCACCTGTTGATAGGAAACAGGTAAATCCGGTAGATGTATTCGAAACTGATTTTCGAAATTTTCCTTGTTCCAATCAGCCTGTATTGTATTTCGGCGGATGGACAATAGGAGGATACAAGCCTCTTGATACGGAAGGTTACGATTGGGAACTTTTCTCCGATAAGGACTATTGGGTGTATGGAGAGGGAATGAACGGATCACGCGGAACGGGTTTGCTGCAGGCGCAGCGTGGAGCACGGCTGTTATATACTCCATTGGAAGGTAGATATGGAGACATGAAAATAACCTTGAATGTAGATCCGAGCAAAACCGCAGGACAAGGGTTTGGAAGTGCTACGGGGCAATATATGGATATCTGTATCAAGTTCGATACCCGTACACTGACTGGATATGCCTTGCGTATTATCCGTACGACAAAATACAGCAATGCGGTCGATTTCATGCTGATGAAATACGAAAATGGCAGGACTACTGCGATTTCTCTTCCGGTATCTTCCACCTGTTACCGTACCGATTGCACCATTGTACTTGAGGTTAAAGGAAATAAGTTGACGGCCCATGCCGAAACTTCCACTCCGCTTTCATCTCCTATAACGGACGAGAATCTGAAACCATCTGTAAGTTTGGAGGCTGATATCGTTCCTAATGTTTGGGGAGGTATGGGGATTCAGCACACGGGAAGTTGTGGAGAGAGTACTACCATGCTGCATCACCTGAAAATAGAATGGCAGGGCGTTTCGGCTAGCAAATGATAAGTGATTAGAATGCAGAAAAGGAAAATATGAACAGCCCTTCACGATATATGAATAATACCCATACAGGCTAACAGTGTACCTTTGCTTCAGATTAAGAAATGAAATAATATGAAGCAATTACTAGTTATTTTTACCTCTCTTTGTGTGCTCGTTCCTGTAAAAGCGCAGGATGTCCTCACACTGGAAGAGTGCCTGCGGTTGGGCATAGAGAATAATCTCTCTTTGGAAAGCAGCCGTAATGAGATTAGAAAAGGAGAACATACACTGAGCGAAAATCGTGCAAAACTCCTGCCTCAGATTAATGCTGTTGCCGGATTCAATGACAATTTCAATCCTCCGGTATCTGTTACTGACGGTTCTGCTTATGGAAATCCTTACAACGTTACCAAAACTTTACAGTACAATGCCTCGGCGGGTATACAGTTGCAAATGCCTTTGTACAACCAGACTGTTTATACGGCAGTAGATATTGCCCGTACAATGAATGAGTTGAACCGTTTATCGTATGAGAAGGCACGGGAAGATCTGATTTTGCAAATCAGTAAAATGTATTATCTGAGCCAGAATACAGCCGAACAGATAGCGTTAATCAAAGAGAATATTTCGCGTCTGAACGAACTGAGCAATATTACACAGGCCTTTTATGATAACGGTATGGCGATGGAAGTCGATGTGAAGCGTGTGAATATCAATCTTGAAAATCAGCGGGTACAGTATGATAACGCACAGTCTATGCTGACACAGCAGCTGAATCTGTTGAAGTATGTGATCGATTATCCTGCTGATAAGGAAATAGCCTTGACACCGGTTGATACAGAAAATACTACATCCGTATCGCTTACCGGACTGGATAATAACCAGTATGAACTACAACTTTTGCAGTCGAAGCAAAAACTGGCCGAACAGCAGCGTAAGATGATTGGTCAGGGTTATATTCCTTCGTTAAGCCTTACCGGAAGCTGGATGTATTCTGCATATACCGACAAGGCAAAGAACTGGTTCCATTCCGGTCCGTCCAATCATTGGTATAATTCGAGCGGTATCGGACTGACGCTCCGTATTCCTATTTTCGACGGACTGGATAAGCGGGCAAAAATGAAGAAGGCAAAGATCGAGATAGAAAATGCGAAGCTTTCTTATGAGAATGCACTCAAGAATATGCAGACGCAATACCTGAATGCTACAAACGAACTGATGAACAGCCAGCGTAATTTCAGGAAGCAGAAAGATAATTATCTGTTGGCAGAAGATGTGTATCAGGTTACGACCGACCGTTATCGGGAGGGAATCGCTTCGATGACGGAGGTGCTACAGGATGAGATGCGGATGAGTGAAGCTCAGAACAACTACATCAACGCACATTACAATTACCAGGTTACTAATCTGAGTCTGCTAAAACTTACCGGACAGCTGGAAACACTGTTTAACGGAAATTCTATTCATTAATCATTTAAAATTGTCAGCATTATGAAAACCAATAATAATACACTTCAGGAAAAAGCTTTGAAACTGAAAAAACAACGTCGTAACCGGATTATTGCCAGTTTGCTTGGAATAGCTATTCTGGTGTGGGGAGTAATAGAGGTTGCCTTTCTTTTTCTCGATTATAAACAGACGGAAACCAGTAACGACGCACAGATAGAACAATACATTTCTCCGGTGAACTTGCGTGCGTCGGGATATATTAAGAAAATTTATTTCACCGAACATCAGTCGGTCAAGAAGGGAGATACCTTGCTGGTGCTCGATGATCGTGAGTATCGCATTAGGGTAATGGAGGCTGAAGCTGCCTTGAAAGATGCAATGGCTGGAGCTACGGTAATAGATGCTACCTTACAGACTACACAGAATTCGGCTTCTGTTTATGAGGCTTCTATTGCCGAAATTGAAATTCGTCTGGCTAAACTCGAAAAAGACCGTCAGCGTTATGAAAACCTGCTGAAGCGGAATGCGGCAACACCGATACAGCTGGAACAGATTGAAACGGAATATGAGGCTACACGAAAGAAACTGGAGGCTACAAAGCGCCAGCAAAAAGCTGCCATGTCGGGCATTAAGGAAGTTTCCAATCGCAGAGAAAGTACGGAAGCTGCCATACAACGTGCTACGGCCGCACTCGAAATGGCACGACTTAACCTTTCGTATACTGTTGTGTTGGCTCCTTGTGACGGGAAGCTGGGACGTCGTGCATTGGAAGAGGGACAATATATTGGTGCCGGACAAAGCATTACGTATATTCTTCCTGATACGCAGAAGTGGGTGATAGCTAATTATAAGGAAACTCAGGTAGAGAATCTTCACGTGGGACAGGAAGTCCGTATTACAGTAGATGCAATCAGCGATAAGGAGTTCACCGGAAAGATTACGGCTATTTCTGGAGCAACCGGCTCGAAATATTCACTTGTCCCGACTGATAACTCTGCCGGAAACTTTGTCAAGATTCAGCAGCGTATTCCGGTACGTATTGATTTTACGAACCTTTCATCGGAAGACAATGAACGTCTGGCTGCCGGAATGATGGTAGTGGTAAAAGCCAGACAGTAAAAATAAGACAAACATGTTTTTCATTTTCTAATAAATTAGAATTATGCCTTCGTGTCCGAAAAATTATCCGTTTTATAATTGGGTTCCCAAACCTTTGGGTATTCTTATTCTGTTGCTGTTGTTTATTCCGATTCTTACGGCAAGCGGAGTGTATACGGTAAACAGTGGCGAGATGCTGAGCGGGCTGGGTATTCAGTCTGAACATATTCAGTTTGTTGGTTTTCTTACTTCTGTAGGAATGGCGGCTTTCTCTCCGTTCTTTTACGAACTGGTCTGTATCCGCCGTGAGAAAATGATGTGCATCGTAGGCTTTTCGCTGCTTTATATATTGAGTTACGTATGTGCCAAGACCGATAGTATTTACCTGCTGGCTGTCTGTAGTGTGGTGATGGGATTTCTGCGCATGGTGCTGATGATGGTCAATCTGTTCACGCTTATCAAATATGCGTTCAAGATGGAGGCTACCCGAAATATAACTCCGGGCAATGAACCTGTGGATGGTGAAGGATGGGATAAGCTGGACCGTGAAAAGAGTACCAGTATGCCTACCATTTATCTGTTTTTCATGATTCTGGGGCAGATAGGAACTTCTCTCACTGCATGGCTGGCTTATGAGTACGAATGGCAGTATGTATATTATTTCATGATGGGGGCGTTGTTATTATCTATTCTGGTTGTGTTTATCACCATGCCTTATCATAAATATGTGGGCAAACGTTTTCCTATCAACTTGCGTAAGTTTGGCAGTGTGGTAATATTTTGCGTGATGTGTTCGGCTGCTATTTATGTGATGGTGTATGGAAAGGTACTCGACTGGTACGATTCTCCGTCTATTTGCTGGGCTACCGCGACGGCTGTTGTGTTTGCCATACTGTTTGTCTATATGGAACGTAACCATAATTCGCCTTATTTTCTGATGGATGTGTTTAAGTTGCGCTCTATCCGTATGGGTATCCTGCTCTTTCTGTTGCTGATGATTTTCAACTCCAGTGCCATGTTTGTCAGTGTGTTTGCAGGAGTTGGTATGAAGATAGACAACTGGCAGAATGCGTCGCTTAATAACTGGAGTATAGCCGGTTATTTTATCGGTTGCATTATTGCTATTGCCATGGGGTCAAAAGGAGTACATCTGAAATACCTTTTCTCGATGGGCTTTGTTCTGATAGGACTTTCCAGCCTGTTTATGTATTTTGAGGTACAGACCGACGGCTTGTATGAACGCATGAAATATCCGGTTATTATCCGTTCTGCCGGAATGATGCTACTTTATTCGCTGACAGCTGTACATGCCAATCAGCGGATGCCTTATAAATATCTGTCTACCTGGATTTGTATCATGCTGACAGTGCGTATGGTACTGGGACCGGGGGCTGGAACTGCTATCTATACCAATGTGATGCAGCATCGTCAGCAACACTATGTAACTCGCTTTGCTCACGATATGGATCAGTTGAATACAGAGGTAGCAGCCTCATATAATCAGACGGTTCAAGGGATGATGTATCAGGGAAAAAGTGAAAAGGAAGCACATAATATGGCAGCTCTTTCAACAAAAGGGCGTGTGCAGGTACAGGCTACTCTGGCTGCTGTAAAAGAAATGTCGGGATGGACATTCTACGGCTGTATGGCATGTGCCGTTCTTATGCTGGTAATTCCGTGGAGAAAAAGAAAGCTGGATTTACAGACATAAAATACTTTACACTCGTTCATTTATTTGCTTTATACATCACGGTGGAGCGTATTTCATTTCTTAATCTGACTTTTCGGTGGAAAAGTACCTATGAAAGCTCCCCGTGATGTATTTTTATTTTCTTGTTTCATGATGGGAATATAGAAAAATCTTACCTTAGTGGCAGACTTTAATTTTAGTTTTATGGGGATGGATGCTAAGGAACAAGAAATGCGTTTAACACGTTTTGAGCGCGATTTGATGGCGGGAAAAGATATTTGCTGCCTGGAAGGGGAAGTTAAAGCTTTTCCGAAGATATTATGTAAGCCTTTCCTGATGAATTATGTGGGACTGATTGTGTGTGAAAAAGGATATTTCTGTTTCGATGTAGATAAAAAGAAGTTTACAGCCCGGGCAGGGGAAACGGTTTTTCTTTCCGAAGGGAATAATTTTTCAATAGGAGAACTGTCTGATGATTTGTGTGTGAGCATACTGTTTTATCATATAGATCCGATACGTGAGATTTTAGGCAGTTCGATTGTAGCAATGTATTTGTATACGACATTGACTCCCGAACCATGCTATGTATGGACTTCCGGAGAAGAAAGCGATTTGGCACGTTATATTGCATTGCTGGGAAGACATAGGAAGAGTGCGCAGAATCCGTTTGATAATCATGAGTGTAAGTTGTTGTTACTGGCATTGACTTACCGTTTGTGTTCTATTTACAGCCGGCGGATTATCGAAGAAAAAAATGTTGCAGGACATAAGATTGATACTTTTATCAAGCTCATTCGGTTGATTGAAAAGTATTATATGCAAGAGAGGGGAGTAGCTTTTTATGCCGATAAGTTGTGTCTTTCTCCCAAATATCTTTCAGCATTATCGAAATCGGTTTGCGGATATACGGTGCAGGAACTGGTTTTCAGAGCTATTATCCGGAAGAGTATTTTCTGGCTGAAGAATACCAACAAGAGTGTACAAGAGATATCGGATGACTTGAATTTTCCGAATGCTTCTTTTTTCGGGACATTTTTTAAGAAGCAGACGGGACTTGCTCCTTCGTATTACCGGATTTCTGCTGAGGAGTAACATTGTTTCGGTATTTAATAGGGCTTTTTAAAGCTAAAATAAAATATTCAGAAAGGGTTGTGTTTAAAAGTTTGAATATCAAAGTGATATGCGGATTTTGTGATGGGCATGATAGAACTCTTTTGGCTGATGTTGATTGCTTGATTTCGGATTGTAAGTTTATTATTTATGAGTTTCAAGTTTTAATATACTGCTGTTTTCAACCGTTCAGTTTGGTTTGAAACACGTGTTTTGGAACACTTCAGGAAGTATGTCGAAAAACTTCAGCAAAAGTTAGGAAAAACATCATGAATTTTTCTGAAAAATCGTACAAAGTCTGTTAGCCTTTGTACAAAAAAATAAGGCAAATTGCCCGTGTTTTTTAGATATTATGCAGTCGGTTGAATTGCCTTCTGCATAAGGTACGGGCAAGTTGCCTGTTGGCTTGTAAGTGACTGATATTTTTATTCTTGATTCAGTTCTGCCAGAAAGCTGGCAGCTTTCTCAAGGGTTTCCGGTTTTCCTATATCAATCAGATGAAGCTCTTCGGTCAGACATCCGCCAATCCGGGCTTCCCCACATGTTTGCAAATAGAAATCCATGATGGGAAATTTGCCTTTCCACCGTTCGTCCATGTATCGGAAAAGGGAAGGGGAGATGACGTGAATGCCACTGAAGGCATATTCCTGATATCTTGTTGCGTCATATTCGAAGCCTTCGGGTTTGGTCTGTCCGGTATCTTTATTAACCCATCCTCTCAGATATGCCTGTTTGTCGAACAGCAGATAGCGGGCTGTAGTTCGTTTGCTTGCTAGCAGGGTAGCATCATTGCCACTGTGCAAGTGATATTCGTATAAGGCTTTCAGGTCGGTATCGGAGAGGATATCGACGTTATGTATCAGGAATGGTTCGTTTCCCTGAAAAAATGGTGCGGCTTTTTTGATACCTCCTCCCGTATCGAGCAACTGTTCACGTTCGTCGCTGATATGAATTGTCAGTCCGAAATTCTGGTTGGCTTCAAGAAAGTCGATGATCTGTTCTCCGAAATGATGTATGTTGATAACCAGTTCGTTGAATCCGGATTGTTTTAGTTTCAGGATGACGTGTTCCAGCATCGGACGTCCGTTTACGGGTACGAGTGCTTTGGGCATATGGTCGGTCAGCGGTTTCAGGCGAGTTCCCAGTCCCGCTGCAAATATCATGGCTTTCATATTGTTATCGGGGTTCTAAAATTTGTTCAATATGTTGTTCGCGGTGTATCAGGTGGATGCGTACACCGAATTTTTCGTTCAAGTGGTGCGCTACGTGTTCTGCCGAATATACGGAACGGTGCTGTCCTCCGGTACAGCCGAAGCAGATAGAGAGGTTGGTAAACCCTCTTTCCAGAAAGCGCTGTACATGAGCATCAGCCAGTGCGTCTACGTGTTCCAGAAATTGGAGTATTTCACCGTCCTGTTCCAGAAAGTCGATGACCGGTTTGTCGCGTCCAGTCAGTTGCTTGTATTGTTCGTACTTTCCCGGATTGTGCACGGCACGGCAGTCGAATACATATCCGCCTCCGTTTCCTGACGGGTCTTCGGGAATACCTTTCTTATACGAAAAACTCATTACGCGTACGGTGAGTTTCCTTCTGTTTCGTATGCTGGCAAACTGGGGAAGTTCTGTCAGTTTGTGTAGCATGAGGCATAAGTAGGGATATTCAGGAAAATCTGTTTCCAGCAGCTGACGGAGATTTTCGATGGCATACGGTACACTTTGTATGAAATGTGCCTTTTTCTCAAAATATCCACGAAAACCGTATGCGCCTAGAACTTGCAGAGTACGGAACAGTACAAAGTGACGGAGGGTGGTGAGGAACTGCTCCTTATCAATCGTGTGATAGGGGCGAAGAGCATCGAGGTACTCATTCAGAAGCTCCTGACGGAGCGAATCGGGATAGTTTGCCTTTGCTTGCCAGAGGAAAGAAGCCACATCGTAATAGAAAGGTCCCTTGCGTCCTCCCTGAAAATCGATAAAGTACGGTTTTTCTTCCCGTATCATGACATTGCGGCTCTGAAAATCACGGTACATGAATACCTGTGGTTCTATCTGAAGAAGGGTATCTGCCATACGTTCGAAATCATCTTCCAGTAGATTTTCCTGAAACTCCAGTCCGGTAGCTTTAAGAAAACAATACTTGAAATAATTCAGGTCCCACAAAACACTGCGGCGGTTGAATGTTGCCAGCGGGTAGCAATAACTGAAGTCCATGTCCTTGCTTCCCTCAAACTGTATCTGTGGAAGCAGGCGGATAGTTCGTTTCAATATATTTGTTTCTTCATCACTGAAGTTACCGCTTTCTCTTCCTTGTTTAATAAGTTGGAACAGCGAGATATCTCCCAAGTCATCTTGCAGGTAGGCCGACTGGTCGGTTGCTTCGGCAAGTATACGGGGTACGGGCAAACCTTTTTGTGAGAAATGTCTGGCCATGTAGATAAATGCACGATTTTCTTCGGTGGAGGTTCCATATACACCGATGAGGCTTTCCTTGCCTTTCAAGCGAAAGTATTTGCGATTGGAGCCTGCTCCCGGCAAAGGTTCGATACTTGTTGGAGCTTCTCCAGTATATGATTGATAAAGTTGTGCGAGTAATTCGGTATTCATACTATCTTTTATTACATAAACTTATAATACAAGGACAAAGATAGATATAAAAAGCTGAAAGAAAGAAAGGGATAAAAAGAAAAAGGTCTGAACAGAAACTGCTCAGACCTTGGTAGCCCGTGGGGGAATCGAACCCCCCTTTCAAGAATGAAAATCTTGCGTCCTAACCGATAGACGAACGGGCCATCCTTATACATCGGATTAACCGTATGTTTTGTTTTGGTAGCCCGTGGGGGAATCGAACCCCCCTTTCAAGAATGAAAATCTTGCGTCCTAACCGATAGACGAACGGGCCATCCTTTGTTTGTGTTGAGGTGTTTCTCAATCACGGGTGCAAAGGTACGCATTATTTTTGAATCTGCAAGTGTTTTGCACAAAAAAATGCAGAAAAATGCATATTTTTTTCTTTTTCCCCTTCTGAAAGGGGTAAAAAAGGGGAAAACTGCTTTGTGCAGGTAGCGTTTTATGAATTATAGATCTTCCGGATCGGCAGTATCTTCCAGTCTGTTTTCCCAAAGGTATTTTTGTGTTTCTTTGACGGCAACTCCCGATAAGAAGATGAGGGAAATCAGATTAGGAACTGCCATCAGTGCGTTTACGCTGTCGGCAATGTTCCATACTGCTTGTAAATTCATGGTGGAACCAAAGTAAATGGATGAAATCCATATAACACGATATACTCGCAGGAGTTTTTTCCCTCCTAAATATTCGATGGCTTTTCCTGAGTAATATCCCCAGCCTAAAATGGTAGAAAAGGCAAAGGTCAGAATGCCGATTGCCAGAATGCTGGTACCTACATAAGGGATTTTACCAAAGGCTGCTTTGGTCAATGCTCCACCTTGTGTATAATCGATGTCAGGAAATGCGAGTACACTGGTAACCAGCACCAGCCCCGTCAGCGCGCAGATAATGACGGTGTCCCAGAATGTTCCGGTAGAAGAAACCAGTGCCTGACGTACCGGGTTGCGAGTTTGTGCCGCTGCTGCCACAATAGGTGCCGAACCAAGTCCGGATTCGTTGGAGAAAAGTCCGCGGGCAATACCGTAACGTGCTGCGAGCATGACACTCGTTCCTAGAAATCCTCCTCCTGCGGCATGTGGAGTAAACGCAGAACTGATGATGAGTTTGAAGGCTTCTCCCAAATAGGCGTGGTTCAGAATGAGGATATAAATACATCCTCCTATATAGAGGATAGCCATCAGAGGTACCAGCGTCATACATACACGGGCAATACCTTTTACCCCGAAGAAGATAACCAGTGCGATGCCTAGTGCCACTACTATACCGGTGATATGTTCGCTTACTCCGTATGTCTCTTGCATCAGTAAGGCAATAGAGTTAGCTTGTACCGTGCTTCCGATACCGAATGCTGCCATGGCTGTAAAGATGCAGAATAAAATGCCCAGCCATTTTTGCTTCAGTCCTCGTTCCAGTGCGTACATCGGACCACCAAGCATTTCTCCGCTGGACGTTTTTACGCGGTATTTAATGGCAAGGAGCCCTTCGGCATATTTTGTGGCAATTCCGAAAACTCCGGTCAGCCAGCACCAGAATACGGCACCGGGACCTCCGAATGCAACGGCAGTCGCCACACCGATGATGTTTCCTGTTCCAATAGTTGCTGCCAGTGAAGTGGCAAGCGCGCCGAATTGACTGACGTCGCCTTCAGAATCAGGATCTTTTTTAAAAGAAAGTCGTATAGCTGTAAATATTTTGCGTTGTGGAAACTTTAACCGTATGGTCAGAAAAATGTGAGTTCCCAGTAGTAATATAATCATCGGCCATCCCCAGAGAAAGGAGCTGACCGATGCTGTTATTTGTTCGAATAATTCCATGCAAATATTAAAATCGTTAAGGTTGCATTGTTTCTACTTCACCCAAGCTTTTTTCGATGTCTTTGTCTGTCAATGTATAGTTGGTTAAGTTTCCAGATAAATATTGGTCGTATGCACTCATATCTATCAGACCGTGTCCGGATAGGTTAAACAGAATAACCTTTTCTTCGCCTGTTTCCTTACATTTGTTGGCCTCTTGTATGGCAGCAGCAATGGCGTGACACGATTCGGGGGCAGGGATGATGCCTTCGGCACGGGCAAACAGACATCCGGCTTCGAATGTTTCCAGTTGCTGTATGTCTACGGCTTCCATCAAATGATCTTTCAAAAGTTGTGATACGATAACTCCTGCTCCATGGTAACGCAATCCACCCGCATGAATGTTGGCAGGTGTAAAGTTATGTCCCAGTGTAAACATCGGCAGAAGAGGAGTATATCCGGCTTCATCACCGAAGTCGTATTCAAACTTTCCTCTTGTCAGTTTCGGACAGGAAGCCGGTTCGGCAGCTACGTAACGGGTTTGTTTTCCTTCCAGAATGGTATGACGCATGAAGGGGAAGCAGATACCTCCAAAGTTTGAACCTCCACCAAAACATCCGATGATGATATCTGGATATTCGCCGGCCATTTCCATCTGTTTTTCTGCTTCCAGGCCAATGATGGTTTGATGAAGCGTTACATGGCTCAGTACAGATCCTAATGTATACTTACAGTTCGGAGTTGTACGTGCCAGTTCGATGGCTTCGGAAATGGCTGTACCCAGTGACCCCTGATGATTAGGATACTTGGTCAATATATTTTTTCCGGCGCGTGTTGACATAGAAGGTGAAGGAGTAACCTGTGCTCCGAAAGTCTGCATGATGCTGCGTCGGTATGGCTTCTGTTCATAACTGATTTTTACCTGATAAACGGCAGCCTCCAGTCCGAATACTTTTGCGGCATACGAAAGGGCTGCTCCCCATTGTCCGGCTCCGGTTTCGGTTGTAATATTGCTGACACCTTCTTTTTTACAATAATAAGCCTGTGCTAGTGCAGAGTTCAGTTTATGCGAGCCGATAGGGCTGACACTTTCGTTCTTGAAGTAAATATGTGCCGGTGTTCCTAAAGCTTTTTCCAAACCATATGCACGAACCAACGGAGTACTTCGATAATACTTGTACATCTCACGTACTTCTTCAGGAATTTCTATCCATGTATCAGTCTGGTTAAGCTCCTGATGGCATAACTCTTTTGCAAAAATAGGATACAAATCTTCCGGTTTAAGCGGTTCGCGTGTAGCTGGATTCAGAGGAGGCATGGGTTTGTTTTTCATGTCTGCCTGAATATTATACCAATATTTAGGAATTTCATCTTCCGGTAAAATGAATCTTTTCTGTTTATTGCTCATAAATGTTTACTTTTTGATTGATTTTTCAAAAATAAGTAAAACAATGTAATATTGCAACCGTTTTTGCTTTTTATTTGTTATTTTGATGTTTTTATGCCTTAAAACCGTGCACGGCGTTTCTTGAACATAAGTAGATGATAGCTTGTTTTTATGAAAGTTTTTCTTCAGAAAGATCTATTCAGAGTATAAGATGATGTTGACTTTACTAATAGAACAGATGGGGAAAAACAAATATGTAATAAAGTCATGCTTTTAATCGGAAAACCGATAATTATAAATACATTTGCGTGCAAGTATTAATATAAAAACAGTTTTAGTATGGATTCTTTAGAAAGGCTCTTGCTTTATCGTAAGAAACTGATATTACCTCGTATTTATCAAGTCATAAATTGGTTCATGTGGATTACGTATTTTTGCGCAATCCTGTTTTTGGCTACTTTGGTTTATGAACATGGATTTATGATTTCATCGGATGAGGCAAAGGCTATTCGTATTATATATAAGAGTGTATGGATTGTTTTTTTGCTGTCGGCTACAGTGCAGATTGTTTTTCAATCAGATGAGGACGGACAGAAAAATACATTTTGGTCATGGGTAATTAATGTCTTACTATATCTGACTTTACTTCCTGTGCTGTTCAAGAAACCGGATGCTGGAGATGAAGGAGTTTATTGGACATGGATGTTCTTTCATAGTCATTATTATCGGATAGCTATTTTATTATTATATTCTTTATTACAGTTGTCCAGTAGCTTGGTACGATTGTTGGGCAGGCGTACCAATCCTTCTCTTATTTTAGCTTCCAGCTTTTTGGTTATAATATTTATTGGGGCTGGATTGCTGATGCTTCCCAGAGCAACTTATCATGGAATTTCGTGGATAGATGCATTGTTTACTGCAACTAGTGCTACGTGTGTTACCGGACTGGTTTCGGTTGATGTTCCGTCTACCTTTACACTGGAAGGACAAATTATTATCATTTTGCTTATCCAGATAGGAGGATTGGGAGTTATGACACTGACAAGTTTTTTTGCCATGTTTTTTATGGGAAATACTTCTTTATATAATCAGCTGGTAGTTGGCGATATGATAAGTTCTAATTCATTGAATTCTCTTTTATCTACCTTATTATATATTCTAGGATTCACATTGGCTATCGAAGGTATTGGTATGGTGATTATCTGGTATTCTATACACAATACTCTGGGAATGACGTTGCAACAGGAAATATATTTTGCAGCCTTCCATTCGGTTTCAGCATTTTGTAATGCCGGATTTTCTACTTTGCCGGGTAACTTAGGAAATGCGGCGGTTATGCAAAACCATAACTTGCTTTTTATAACCGTTTCATTCCTGATTATTTTGGGAGGTATTGGTTTCCCTATTTTGGTGAATCTGAAAGAAACGCTTTTTTATTATTTACGTTATCTGAAATGGAAGTGTTTCGGGCGTTCATCTCATTTTCCCAAACAGGTCCATTTATATAATTTGAATACACGTATTGTTTTGATAATGACAGCTATTTTGCTTGTGTTGGGTACATTGGCTATTGCTCTTTACGAGTGGAACAATGCATTTGCCGGCATGGAAGTTACAGATAAATGGGTACATGCTTTCTTCAATGCGACATGTCCGCGTACGGCTGGATTTGTCAGTGTCGGGCTGACTACGCTGTCTACACAGACTTTGTTGCTGATGATTATACTGATGATCATAGGAGGGGGTACGCAGTCTACCGCAGGTGGAGTAAAGATAAATGTGTTTGCTGTTATACTTCTGAATTTGTGGGCGGTCATTAGAGGAGCAAATCGGGTAACTATTTTCCAGAGAGAGTTGTCGGATGATTCGATCCGCCGCTCAAATGCAGTGCTTATGTTGTATCTTATCATTCTGTCTGCTGCAATTTTTGTCATGAGCATGTTAGAGCCCAAAGCATCTCTAATGGCACTTACTTTTGAATGTATATCGGCTTTGGGTACTGTGGGTTCCAGTCTGGATCTTACTCCTGTTTTGAGTACGGCTGGTAAATCGGTTATTATTTTACTGATGTTCATAGGCCGTGTAGGAGCTTTTACCTTGTTGCTGGGACTGATTAAACAGGTAAAGAAGCGTAATTATAAATATCCAAGTGATAACATTATAATAAACTGATATATGAAATATATTGTAATAGGACTGGGAAATTATGGCGGAAAGCTCGCCGAGGAACTGACTGTTTTGGGGCATGAAGTCATAGGAGTGGATGTGAGGGAACATTATGTAGATCATTTGAAAGATAAGATTGCTACAGCTTTTGTTCTTGATGCAACCGATGAAATTGCACTTTCTGTTCTTCCATTAAAGAGTGTAGATGTCGTTATTGTAGCAATAGGTGAAGACCTGGGAGCTTCTGTACGCGTTGTATCGTTGTTGAAGAAAAACAAGGTGAAGCATATTTATGCCCGTGCGATAGATGATGTCCATAAAACTGTGCTTGAAGCTTTTTCGCTAGACCGTATTCTGACTCCGGAGAAAGAGGCAGCACGTATGTTGGTCCAGTTGTTGGAACTGAATGCATCAGTAGAACCATTTCAGATAGACGAGGAACATTATATTTTCAAGTTTAATGTACCTGCCAAATTAGCAGGATATGGCATCAATGAATTGCAGTTGGAAAAGGAATTCGATTTGAAGATTATTTCATTGATACGCGGAAAGAAGGCACAGAATTGCATTGGTATTTCTATTTTGGAAAGAGAAGTAGCCAATGAATTTCCTGAAGACTATATAATACAGCCCGAAGATGCATTGGTATGTTACGGACTGTATGCTAATTTCATGAAGTTCTGGAGATCTATCCGTTGATTGAAAATTATATTCAAGAGGTAATGCCCTTAGTGTATATTTCTCTGGTTCAATGCCCGTTGGTAACGGCGGGCATTGGCAAGATGTTCGTTCCAGCTTTTGGCAAAGTTGTGTGTGCCAGAGAAATCTTCCTTCGCACACATATATAGATAATCATGCTTGGCGTAATTCAATACGCTTTCCAGTCCGTCGATAGATGGTATGCGAATCGGTCCGGGAGGTAATCCTGCATGTTTATATGTATTATATGGACTATCTGTTTCCAGATGTTTATGCAGAATACGTTTAAGTCCAAATTCTTGCAAGCCAAATTTTACAGTGGGGTCGGCCTGCAAGGGCATACCTGTGTGCAGACGGTTGATATAAAGACCGGCTACCATTGGCTTTTCTGCCTTATTAGCTGTTTCTTCTTCGACGATAGAAGCCAGAGTTGCCACTTCTTCGGGAGTAAAGCCGATACTTTTTGCTTTTTCCATCCGTTCCTTGTTCCAGAACCGGTCGTGTTCTTTTTTCATACGCTTGATAAAATCCTCAGGACTCATGGTCCAATACACTTCGTATGTATTAGGAATGAAAAGAGCAGGAATCGTGTATTGATTATATCCTAGCGTAGAACAATACGTACTGTCATTCAGCAAACTGGCGATAGAAGCTGAGTCCGTCATCAGACGTCGGGAAACGGATTTAGCCAATGCTCCGAGCGTACGTACACTGGGTACTGTCAGGCGTATGGGAGTCTGATGTCCACTTTTCAGTTGGTGAAATATATGCCAAGTGTTATCAGTCGGTTTAAGTTTATAGGCTCCCTCGTGAATGTTTTCAGCATAATTACTGCATGAAATGAGCATACGTAATCCGGTGATACCAGAGGTGTGGAAATCTTTCTTCAATTTTGTATATACGGAGTCTATGTTATCGTCGCTGTCAATGTAGAGATAAGCAGCTTTCTCTATTTTGAGAGGGGTATTCAGTATTAATGTTTTGCAGGCAACGACATCGATTAAAATCAATAAGACAATCGATCCGACGATATAAATAACTTTTTTATTTTTCATTCTTGCTTTATTTCAGTGCGGCAAAGATAGCTTATTTCTTCCATTTGGACAAAAAGAAAAAGGGAGAGTATCGAAATACGATACTTTCCCTTTTAGGTAGTTTCTGGAAACCTGTATAAGTAGTTTAGTTTCGGAATATCAAACCTTCACTGCTACGTTCTACGATAATCGGTTTAGTGCGGTCTACTTCCTGTGACAGAAGCTTCTTTGACAAATCGTTCAGTAAGTAGCGCTGGATAGCACGTTTTACCGGACGAGCACCAAACTCAGGATCGTATCCAGCAGTAGCAATAAAGTCTACAGCCTGATCGCTCATCTGGAGTGTAACACCATTTTCTTCCAGCATTTTCTTGATGCCGTTTATCTGCAAGCGTACAATCTGTTCAATCTCGTTCTTGTTCAACGGCTGGAACATGATTGTTTCATCTATACGGTTCAAGAATTCCGGACGGATGGTCTTTTTCAGCATATTCATCACTTCTGCCTTGGTTTCTTCTACAACCTGGTCGTGGTTCTGATCATTGATCTTTTCGAACTGACTTTGTATGTAAGAACTTCCCAAATTGGATGTCATGATGATAATGGTGTTCTTGAAGTTTACCGTACGTCCCTTATTATCAGTCAGACGTCCATCGTCCAATACTTGCAACAAGATATTGAATACATCCGGATGTGCTTTTTCGATTTCATCGAAAAGAACAACTGAGTATGGTTTACGGCGTACAGCTTCAGTCAACTGACCACCTTCATCGTAGCCAACGTATCCCGGAGGCGCACCGATCAGACGAGAAACGGTATGTTTCTCCTGGTATTCACTCATATCGATACGCGTCATCAGCGATTCATCATCGAACAGGTACTCGGCAAGAGCCTTTGCCAGCTCGGTTTTACCTACACCCGTAGTACCCAAGAAGATGAATGAACCAATCGGACGTTTCGGGTCTTGCAGTCCCGCACGGCTACGGCGTACAGCGTCGGCTACTGCTTCAATTGCTTCATCCTGACCGATAACACGTTTATGTAATTCATCTTCCAAGTGGAGCAATTTATCACGTTCGCTTTGCAACATCTTGCTTACCGGTATTCCCGTCCAGCGCGATACTACATCAGCGATATCTTCGGCAGTAACTTCCTCCTTAATCATGGCATTGTCGCCTTGCTTTTTCTTTAAGTCTTCCTGAATACTCTTTATTTCATTTTCCAAGCTCTGCAACTTACCATAACGGATTTCAGCAACTTTACCGTAGTCGCCTTCGCGTTCAGCCTTGTCAGCTTCAAATTTCAGCTGTTCTATTTCCTTCTTGTTCTGCTGAATCTTGTTCACCAGTTCTTTTTCGCTCTGCCATTTAGCCTTGTATGAAGTTTCCTGTTCCTTCAACTCAGCTATTTCTTTGTTCAATTGAGCAAGCTTAGCTTCATCTTTTTCACGTTTGATAGCTTCGCGTTCAATTTCAAGCTGTTTCAACCGGCGTTCAATTTCATCCAGTTCTTCCGGAAGTGAGTCACGTTCCATACGAAGTTTGGCTGCGGCTTCATCCATCAAGTCGATGGCTTTATCCGGCAAGAAACGGTCGGTGATGTAACGGTTACTCAGTTCTACAGCGGCAATGATGGCTTCGTCTTTGATTCTCACCTGATGGTGATTTTCATAACGTTCCTTCAATCCACGCAAGATAGAAATAGAGCTTGCCGTATCCGGTTCGTCTACCATGACGGTCTGGAATCGTCTTTCGAGTGCTTTATCCTTTTCAAAATATTTCTGATATTCATCAAGGGTAGTAGCACCGATACTTCTCAGTTCGCCACGTGCCAAGGCCGGTTTCAGGATGTTTGCAGCATCCATGGCACCTTCACCTTTTCCGGCACCTACCAATGTATGGATTTCATCGATGAACAAGATGATATTTCCATCCGATTTGGTTACTTCGTTGATAACCGACTTCAGTCGTTCTTCGAATTCGCCTTTGTATTTTGCACCTGCAACCAGCGCACCCATGTCGAGCGAAAACAATTGCTTGTTTTTCAAGTTCTCCGGAACATCTCCACGCAGGATTCGCTGAGCCAGTCCTTCTACGATTGCTGTCTTACCTGTACCCGGTTCACCAATCAGGACCGGATTGTTTTTGGTACGACGGCTCAAGATTTGCAGTACACGACGGATTTCTTCATCACGACCGATTACCGGGTCCAGCTTGCCGTTACGTGCAGCTTCTATCAGGTTGATGGCATATTTGCTGAGTGACTGGTATGTATCTTCACTAGACTGTGAAGTAACATTTTGTCCCTGACGAAGTTCACTGATAGCAGCCCGCAGCTCTTTGTCGGTAACACCAGCATCTTTCAAGATGGTAGATACGGTACTTTTTACATTGAGCAAAGCCAAGATGATAGCTTCCAGCGAAACATATTCATCACCCAGTGATTTGGAAAACTCGACAGCTTTCTGCAATACTTCATTAGCGTCACGGCTCAGGTAAGGTTCACCTCCTGAAACCTTTGGCAAAGAAGCTATCTGCTTGTCGAGTACTGTTTCTATCTGCTGACCGTTGATGCCAAGTTTCTGGAAAATGAAGTTTGTGACATTTTCGCCAACCTTCAGCACCCCTGCCAACAAATGTTCCGGCTCGATAGCTTGCTGTCCGCGGCTTTGTACGAGATTCACCGCTTGTTGCACAGCTTCTTGCGATTTGATTGTAAAGTTGTTAAAGTTCATATATTGTTCTCCTTTCTTATTTATCTATGTTTTTGTAATACACCTTTTATCAGACAAACTTCTTGCCACAGCTTTAAGAATATAATTATATGCCTAAATGTCAGTGTGTTAGCTTTGAAAACTGCAATATTGTCCGGATATATATCAAAATGTCAGGAAAGTTTTTATTATCTTTATCGCCATAAACTTTGATATATGGAAAAGAAGATACCTTTTGCCCCTGTTGTGATGCTGATAGATGCTTCTTATCTGGACAGGGTAGGCAGTGACATGAGTGCTCATTTTGCCCCAATCGTGAACCGTGAGTTACCCAAAGCTGATCTGGCTAACCTGCTGGAGTGCCTTGCTCTGGATGCAGGAATACAGCTGGGAGAAAATGAGGTACAGGTGATTTTTATTTACGATGCCGGAGAAGAAAAAATGAATTTTTGCACTCCTTCAAATCTGGGAAAAGAACTCCATGATGTAGCGTTCAAGAGTCAGCTGGGCGAATTTTCACTTTATGCCTTCCAGCCTTCTGATATGGCAACCCGTGAAGACCTGTTTATCGAGTCGTTCCAGTTGGCCGGTGAATCGAAAGATGTTCATCGCATTATTATTGTGCCCGATGAAGACGGATATGGTGAGCGCATGGGTAACTATATAAATAAGGTGAAAGGTAAGGAAAGCATTACCGTTTTTGGAATGAACCCTCCTGCATACGAAGGTGATTATTCGTTTGAGATGTTGGGATTCCCCATTCTTCAGTCATTAGGAATACGTGCGGAGGAACTCTAAATGTCAGACTTCCGACTGAAAGTTTTTTACAGTGTGGCGAAAAACCTGAGCTTTACAAAGGCTTCGCAGGAATTGTTCGTCAGCCAGCCCGCTATAACCAAACATATACGCGAGCTGGAAAGCTTGTATCAAACCCGGTTGTTCAATCGTTTAGGGAATACGATTTCGCTGACCGAATCGGGAAATGTTTTGCTGGAACATTGCGAGCGTATTCTGGCCGAATATCGTAAGCTGGAGTACGATATGCATTTGTTGCATAATGAATACAACGGCCAGCTTCGTCTGGGTGCCAGTACGACGATAGCCCAGTACGTGCTTCCGCCTATTTTAGCAGCTTTTACAGAGAAATATCCGAAAGTTTCCGTTTCGCTGATAGATACAAATTCACGCAATGTTGAACAGGCATTGCAGGAACACAATATAGATTTAGGTATGGTAGAAGGAGTATTCCGGTTGCCTAACCTGAAATATGAGCCTTTTCTGCACGATGAGCTGGTGCCGGTAGTCTGTACTTCTTCTGCCTTGGCTAAAAAAGATTCGCTGACACTCGATGAACTTAAGGATATACCACTGGTACTTCGTGAACGAGGATCGGGTACACTCGATGCAATTGAAATGGCACTATCCGAACAGGGAATAAAGCTTTCGTCGATGAATGTCAGGTTGTATTTGGGTAGTACGGAAAGCATTAAGCAGTTTTTGAGAAACAGCTCCACAATGGGCATTATATCCCTTCAGGCAATGTTGAAAGAACTTCGTGAAGGCGAGTTTAAGATAATTGATATAAACGGACTACAGATAAAAAGACATTTCTGTTTTGTGCGTGCTCAGGGACAGGAGGAAGCTCCGGCTGCCAATTTTATCCGTTTTGTACAAAGCTATTTGAAGTTGCGTAAAGCTGCGGGAGATATAATAGGTAAGATGATGGTATAGCATCCGTTTTTCGTTGGATGCTGGACAATAAAAATGTCCCGGCTGTATTTCTGATTATCCGTTAGATAATTCGAAATATGCCGGGACTACTTGTAATATTTAATTTTTACATGAAAGCAGGAACCAGGTATTTAGTCAGCAGATAGCCACCGCCTACCAGCCAGATATACAGCAATCCTGCCAGCAAGAATGGTTTTGCACCTGCTTGTTTGAATTTCTCGATACTGGTATCTGTACCAAGGGCAGTCATTGCCATTGTCAGCATAAATGTATCAATGTATTCGATTGCACCGTTCAAAGGTATTTCCTTTACGCTGTCTACACCTAATATATATTGTAAAAGTGAGTTCAGACAGATGATTCCGATGAATCCGAAAGCAAACCATGGAATAGTGATTTTACTCTTTTCTGCTTTTCCTCCGTTAGTGCTGCTTTTGCGTTTTGCCAAAGCAAAGCTCATGATGACCAATACCGGAGCAAGCATCATCACACGAATCATTTTTGTGATAGTAGCTGTTCCTGCAATACCCAGTGCGTCGGTAGGGTCCATGGCATTACCGGCTCCGGCTACATGCGCTACTTCGTGAAGGGTACTTCCGGTGTAAATGGCAACTCCCATATCTCCCAATCCGTCTAGCATACCGGCACGGTACATGATGGGGTAAAGAAACATTGAAATTGTTCCGAAGATTACCACTGTAGATACGGCAATAGCTGTCTTGTGACCTTCACATTTCACTACCGGTTCTGCACCCAGTACCGCAGCCGCACCACAGATAGCACTACCCGTTGCAGTCATCAGTGAAGTATCTTTGTCCATTTTCATGGCACGTCCCAACCAGATGCCCAGGAAGATAGTTCCTGCAACTATGATTGTATCGATTATAACCGCAGGTAATCCTACTGCAGCAACTTCAGTAAGTGTCAGTCGGAAACCATATAACACGATACCTGCGCGCAGGATTTGTTTAGTACAGAATTTGATTCCCGGTACCCAAGTTTCGGGTAAATGGTTTCTCAAACTGTTAGCATAAAGCATACCCAATATGATACCTACAATCAGCGGACTGAATGAAAGACTTTTTACAAATGGAATTTCAGCAATGTAGAATGCTGCAAATGAAAATAATGCAATAAGCAAAATACCATGAATGGTATTACCTCTGTTTCCTTTTTCGAACATCGTATAATTTTTTTAATGGTTAATTCTTTTTTTTCGACTGCAAAGGTAGGTCATTATTCAGTGGAAACCTATTGAAAAATATTTATCCGTTATAACCAAAGGTAATAACCTTGAAGTAAACAATTAGTCCTTTCTTCTTTTCTGTCGGTATGCTGTTTGACTTACCAGAAGTATGAAAAAGAAGAAAGGATTCTAAATGCAGAAGTGCTGCCATAGTTGTCGAAATAAAACTTCAGCAAGTTTTATTGATTTTATCATGATCTTTTGGGAAACTTTACATCAATTTTCTAAAAAAGATGATGATGTTTTTTTGACTGCATGACAACTGTTGCTTAAATAGTTGATAATCTTCTGCTTATAATTTGCAAAATAGAGAGACAAAAAATGGAACACTCATATCTATCAATATGCCGTGAAAAATAGCAACAGGCATCATATCTTTACCCGAATATCGTGTGATCATGGGTAAGACCACGTCCATGGAGTTTACTCCGGCAGCTGAGATCGGAGCAAGCTTTCCGAAGTATTTGCATAACAATGGTGTTCCAAGCAATGCCATCATTTCACGGAATATGTTAGACAGCAATGCGATTGTTCCTAATTCGGTAGCAAGTTGAAGTCCGATAGAAGCTTCTTTGAACTGAGTAATCAGGATGGACGAGAGCGAATAATAGGCAAATCCGCTTCCTACAGCCATACAGTCGAATATGCTCCAGCGGGAAATCAGCAGGCTGGCAAGTGCCGAAAAGAGCAGCGTACCACATATAGTGGCAAGGGGTATGAGCAAATATTTCAGACGAAGATCGGATATGATATACTTCAAATCCTTGCTCGATCCGATACTTAATCCTACTTGTAGCATCAGTGCATATAAGATATACATCGTCAGGTTACTTTGCTTAAGATCAAAAGGAAGCCATCCCATAACTCCCAATATGCAGCCAGCTACAAAAAACAATAAAACGATAATACTTCCTTTCATTGTTCACCTCCTTTCTTGAAGAAAAATTTCAGCACCATCCACGATGCCAGAATACTGCCGCAGGTAGCAGAAAAAGCCAGTATGGCAGCCTGCCATCCAAATGCAGCCAGATTATTGATAATTAGTTCATTTGAACCGACTGAGATTCCAAGCAGGAACAACAGAAGAAAAATAGTAATCGAAATGGTCTTTTCTGTCTTTTGCAAAAAGGCAATATTTCTGAACAGGTATCCCACAGTGATCCCTGTCAGCATAAATCCGATAACAGTAAACATATATACGTGATTATGAGGTTAGAAACTTTTGTTATATAGTCTTTGTTGTGCCGTCAGAAGCGGCTGTACCTCATAGAAATCCACTGAACCAATGTATGTGTACGATGCGATAACCGTTGCATATAGGTTCATGCAACAGCAACTTTATGTCGGTATGTATCGCTTTTATATTCATTGGTCAGTTTGGTTTTTGATGGTGCAAAGGTATGATGTTTTTGCATATTTTCCAAATCTTTATGCATAAAAGCAATACAAACAGTCGAGATTCGCCACAAGCAGGTTGAAATAGAGTATTTTATTATTCGACTGACTCCTGCTTGCAGCGTATCTTCGTAACACGACATACATAAACGGAGAATACCGTTATGAAGAAGAACTGATGCTCCCGGATACTTTTTCGTTGCTGGTAATTCAGTCATAAAGAGAGAAAATCCAGAACCATTCAAGTTACGATGCTGTCGATGTTAGTCATTACATTATCGCAAAGTGTGCAGCCTGCCATCCATAATGCCAGGTTGCTAATAGTCGATTTATTTTGATCCTATTGAAAATCCTAAATATAAAGAGTAAAAGCAAAGTGGTAAATGTAACGGTTTTTTCAGCCCTTATAAAAGAAAAACATGTACGAAAAGATGCCCGATAGCCATACCCATCTATACAAAGGTAAGTAAAATCAGAATATATCAAAAATAAATGATGTATATTTGTGGAGAAAAAACAGACATTAACATGATACGAAATACATTGTTGGCACTTGCCTTAGGAACGGCACTCTGCGGACAGGCTCAGGAAAGTATGAAAGCTGAATTTTGTTCTCCCTTCGACTTTCCGTTGCTGCTAAGTGCAAATTTCGGTGAGTTGAGGCCAAATCACTTTCATAACGGACTAGATATAAAGACACAAGGGGTTACAGGTAAACCGATTCATGCTGTTGCCGATGGATACGTATCACGAATCATGGTATTGCATGGTGGATATGGTCAGGCGATTTTTGTTACTCATCCCAATGGATATACTTCAGTCTACGGACATGTTGTATCTTTTGCTCCGGAAATACAGAAATATGTACGTGCATACCAGTATGAGCATGAAACATTTGTATGTAATCTGTATCCCGAACCTGATAAGTTTCCTGTAAAGGCTGGAGATATCATCGCTTTAAGCGGGAATGAAGGAGCATCGGCAGGACCGCATCTTCATCTGGAATTACGGAGAAACGACAATGGAGATTATGTAGATCCTATGCCATTTTTCAGTCATTATCTGAAGGATACCAGGTCGCCGGTAGCTAGTATTGTCGGGCTTTATCCGGTGGCTGGCAAAGGTGTAATAAATGGTTCTTCCAGAAAGAAACTGGTAAATGTAGGAGCTTTGAAGCAGCAGTTTACAGCTTGGGGGCAGATTTATACGGGTATCAGTGCCAAGGACTATATGGACGGAACGTCAAATTTTTATGGAGTGCATTCGGTTACTTTGTATGTAGATTCTGTAAAGGTTTTCAATAGTACAACTGATGAGGTTTCTGCCGATGAGAATCGTATGATAAACGGTTTTACCGATTATGATGAACTGATGCGTACGCGCAGGCTTATCATGCGTTCGTATAAGTTGCCGGGCAATAGGCTTCGCCTGATAGAAACCGGTTCAGACCGCGGACTGGTGACTATTGATGAGGAACGTGATTATCATTTCTGCTACGTACTGGAGGATAATTTCGGTAATAAGCGTAAATATCGTTTTACGGTGCGAGGCAAAAAACAGGAGATTCCTCCTTATGTACCCGAAGCCAATAAGATGTTGTACTGGAATAAGACAAATGTTATTCAGGAGCCTGGTATGGAACTGGTTGTACCTAAGGGCATGCTTTACGATGATGCTGAATTGCGGACGAGAGTAATCGGTGATTCCAACAGTATTTCTTTCGATTATGTGCTCGATATCGGACGTACTCCTTTACATAGCTTCTGTGATCTGTCTATTGGGGTACGCCATTTGCCTGTTGCCGATACGACAAAATATTATATTGTGCAGAAAGCTGGAAAATGGCGCTCTTCTATGGGAGGAACGTATCAGAATGGCTGGATAAAGACCAAAGTCCGCACATTGGGAACATTTGCCGTAGGGGTGGATACGATACCTCCTCAGGTTACTCCTTTGGGACAGGGTAGTTGGCGTGTGAACAGAAATATTCGCTTTAAGATCAGTGACGCACAGACTGGTATTCGGGATTATAAAGTATATGTAGACGGCAACTTCGTACTTTTCGGATTGAAGAAAGGTATTCTGATCATTCAGGACCCGGAACGGATAAAAAAAGGTGTATCTCATAAACTGGAAGTGATAGTGACTGATAATTGTGGTAACGAAACACGAAAACAATATAAATTCTAAATACGTATGATAAAAAAACTAATGTTGACTGCCTGCCTTGTGGTAGCAGCGTGTGTAAACGGTTGGGCATGTACCAACTTTATTGTCGGCAAGAAGGCTTCTGCCGATGGTTCTGTAATCGTATCCTATTCTGCCGACTCGTATGGCATGTTTGGGTTCCTTTGCCATTATCCGGCTGCCGTACATGCAGCGGGTACAATGCGTAATATCTACGAGTGGGATACTGGTAAGTATCTGGGACAGATAAAGGAAGCTAAACAGACCTACAATGTGATAGGAAACATGAACGAGTTTCAGGTTACTATCGGAGAAACTACATTCGGTGGTCGTCCGGAATTGGTTGACACTACCGGTGTGATGGACTACGGAAGCTTGATTTATGTTGCTTTGCAGCGTTCGCGTACAGCCAAAGAGGCAATCAAGGTTATGACCGATCTGGTAAAGGAATATGGTTATTACAGCAGTGGTGAATCATTTACTATTGCCGATCCGAATGAGGCTTGGATTATGGAAATGATTGGAAAAGGACCAGGAGTGAAGGGAGCTGTATGGGTAGCAGTCCGTATTCCGGACGACTGTATAGCAGCTCATGCAAACCAAAGCCGTATTCATCAGTTTGATATGAACGATAAAGATAATTGTCTTTATTCTCCGGATGTGATTTCGTTTGCACGTGAAAAAGGTTATTTCGATGGAGTAAACAAGGATTTCAGTTTTGCTGATGCTTATTGTCCGCTCGATTTTAGTGGATTGCGTGCTTGCGAGGCTCGTGTGTGGAGTTTCTATAACATGTTCAGCAAAGTAACCGGACAGGCTTATCTTTCTTACATACAAGGTGAAAGCAAAGAACCGATGCCGCTTTATATTAAACCGGACCGCAAGGTTTCTGTTCGCGATATTCAGCATGCTATGCGCGATCATTATGAAGGTACTCCGCTTGATATCACTAACGATATGGGAGCTGGAGCATTTAAAATGCCTTATCGTTTATCTCCATTGACATTTGAAGTGGATGGCAAGACTTACTTCAACGAACGTCCTATTTCAACTCAGCAGAGTGGTTTTGTCTTTGTTTCTCAAATGCGTTCTACTATGCCTGATGCCATCGGTGGAGTACTTTGGTTTGGAGTTGATGATGCCAATATGACTGTATTTACTCCGGTTTATTGTAATACCGATAAAGTTCCTGCTTCTTATGCAGAAGGAGAGGGCGACTGTGTGACATTCTCATGGAATTCTGCTTTCTGGATTTACAACTGGGTAGCAGATATGATTCGTCCCCGCTATAGTCTGATGATAGACGATATGCGTACAGTTCAGAATTCATTGGAAGATATGTATGCTGACGCTCAGGAAGGTATCGAGAGTACCGCTATGAAACTGTATACCCAAGATCCTCAGAAAGCAAAAGATTTTCTTACCAATTACACAGGAATGGCTGCTCAGACTGCTGTTGATAGCTGGAAAAAACTGGGTGAGTTCCTGATTGTCCGTTATAATGATGGAGTAGTAAAACGTGTAAAGAATGGTAAGATCGTACGTCCTGAAACAGGAAATACTGCTCCTCTCGATCGTCCGGGTTATCCGCAGGAATTCTTGAATGAGGTTGTAAAAGCTACCGGAGAACGTTATCTGGTGAAATAAGAAATACAAAATGAACAACTAAAAACAGCTGTTCAAGGATTTGTGAGTCATTTTTTTGATTCGATTAACGAGAGAGCTGTTTTTGAATTATCCCCTATAAATAGTGATAATAGAATCATTATTTATGGGGGTATTTTTTTTATATTGATAATGTACTTTTGTAAAAAGAGAAAGATTTATGTGAGAAAATAAGATAAAGAGTACAATGATCGATTAGAAAATGTGATACTATAATTCAAACTTTGTTTTTTTATTTAGAGATGGGGCACAAATAAATTGTGTTAATTTAGTCAGGATACATCGTGAAGATGTATCCTGATTTTTGTATTATCTGACTATTAATAGCTTTCAAACAGGAAATCGCATGTGAATGATTGTTCCCTTATTTAAAGTAGATTCGATTTCACATTCTCCCTGCAATTTATTGCATCTTTCTTTTATCGTTTGTAATCCTAATCCTGCTGTCAAGATATTATGAGATGAGGACGTATCAAATCCTTGGCCGTCATCCTCTACTATAACTTCTATGTCGCTGGGTGTACAACTGACAGTAAGATACATGTTTTGGGCATGTGCATGTTTGATTATATTGGATATGATTTCCTGCAAGATTCTGTATATTTCCAAAATATTTTCTGATGGAATTGATAAATCGTTTATTTCGTCGGCTATATATGGATGCAGGGCTGGAGATTTTAAAGCACTTAGTTTTTCGACGTATAGATTCAGCATTTGATATAAACTGATGTTGCTGAAATTTGGTGTCGATAATTGATGTGATATGTTACGTACGGTTTCTCGTATCACGCCAAGCTGTGCTGCAAGTAGACTGGCATTTGCTTGCTGTAACTGCATTTCAGCTGCCAGCAACTCATTGCAGACATTGTTATGGAGCTCTTTAGAAATATAGTTGTTGCTGTCTTCCAGTCCTTTAAGATATCTTTCTGTCATTTTCTTATTCATTTCATCAATTAGCTGCTGGCTTTGTATTTCTTTATTCCTTAGTTCTTTTTCCAGTTCCGATTGACTCAGTTTAAGTGCTACTTTTCTTTTCTGAAGACTGATTATAATGATACAAGATAGTAGTATGATTAGTATTAATATGCTGGAAATAATGTATATACGTGTTTGATATGCTATTTTGTTTTTGGCTTTTTCTGCGTTGAGACTAATGATTTCCAGATCCTTTTCTTTAGTTTTAAGTTCAGCTTCGAATCCGGCCAGACGATTATGGAAATTCTTGTGTTGGATTTTTTGCTCTGTTTCGTATGCTTCAAGAGCCAATTTGTATGACTCTTTCACGTTGTTTCTTTTGGCTTCTACCTCTGCCAATGCAAGAAGGGACTTGGTGAGTAGCACACTTGGATTTTTTCTGTAAAAATCTAAAGCGTTTGATAGATATTGCCGGGCTTGAGCCAGAGAGTCTGTAGCCTGAAAAAGCATATATCCGTACAGGTAATCCAAATTTGCCTTATTGTACTCGTTGCTTGATTGCTTTTTATAGCTTATGGCTTTCTGGTAATATTTGATTGCTGATTTGGTTTCTCCTGTATCATATAGTGCTTTTGCGTAATTGGTATAGATATATAATTTTAGTCCTGCGGGCATATTGTCTTGTAATAACCTGGTAGCTAATTGAAGACTGTCGATGGCATTCTTATAATATTTCCCGTTTGTGAGCAGGATGGCATGGTTACATAAATAACTTATCTTATTGATCTGATAATCGAATGCAAGTGTATCTGTTTGTGGGTATGAAAAAAATCTCCGTGAAAATACTATTGCTTTTTGATTTTCCTCCAGTTCATTGTACAGAGTGGCTATATTGCTGCTGATGATGGCTGAAAGTGTATAATCTTTTTGTTGTTCGGTTATTTTCAAAGCTTTTTTGTACATTAAAATAGCTTTGTCAAGCATGAATGAATTCTTGTATATAACTCCTGATAAGTTATATGATTCAGCCAGTCGGGAAGTGTCATTGGCTTGCTCAAACAGTTTTATAGCTTCGTGAGCAAATTTCTTTGCTTCATCAAGTTTATTGTTTGACCATAGTCCATACGCTATTTCATAGGTAGCAATACTTTCCGATTGTAATAATTTTTTTTGAGCGTCGGATGAAAATCTTCTGTCTTTTAAAAGACTGATTTCTTTTTTGACATCCTTAAGTATTGAATATGCTTTATCATACTCTCGTTTCGAATTGAGGTAAGTAGCATAAGTTGTATGTATCTCTACTGCGGCAACTGGGTCGTTTTTGTAATTCACTTGTTGTTTTGCTAGAGAATATATAGAATCCATCCGGTGAAAGTCACCGTTATCGCCGTATTGTTGAATCTGTTGGACAAAATTGTTGGCTGTGATATATCCAGTAAAAATACTTAGAACGAAACTTAAGATTAATTTTTTCATGTAGTTATCCATCCTTTTATAAAAGCCAGGCGCATAAGATGTGAGACATTGATAGCGCCACTTTTTAATAATATGTTTTTTCTCATTGTATCTATAGTGCTTTTGCTGAGGTTAAGTTTTTGGGCTATTTCCTCAGATGTGTACCCACATGATAGCATATTGATGATTTCTTTCTCACGAGGGCTTGGTGTATATGCTATCGAATCTGTTGCAGAATGATCTCCTACAAGTGACAATACAATATTGAGTGCTGTGGGAGAGTAGTATTTATTTTTTGTCAATAGGATAGATTCGATTGCTTTTTTTATTTCGCTGGTATTATCATTTTTGGAAACTATACCTGCTACTTCTTTTTTTATTAGCAGTTTTATTATCCAAAACTCCGTATGCATAGTATATACAAGCACAGGTGTCTGAGGTATTTTCTTTTGTAAGTATGGCAGCAGATCTAATGCTGTTTTATCTTGTAGCTCGTAATCGATGATTAAAAGACTAATGGGATTACTTTCTATAAAATTATACAGTTCAGAGTAATGCTTTCCTATCGTGACCTGATATCTTTCATCCGTCATCAGTAGTTGAGCAGTACCTTCTGCTATCATAGGGTGATCGTCCAATATGTAGATATGTTCTTTCATACAAAAGTTTCTGTTTTCTAAAAGATATATTTATTCACTTTTATGTTACAAATATGGTTATTTTATATTTTTTGAACAAATTATTGTTTCTTTTTAATGACATTAAATTCATAATGTAATGATTTTCTTGTTCCATTTGACAATCTGTAAGTGATTGATTTTTATAAAATCAACTAGGTACATGTCTGTATTTATATGTATTTCTTCAATTAAATTATTTAAACATTTTCTTGATGTTTATGAATTATTCATGATGTATGGATTTTTATTTTGAAAATGGGGATAAGAAAAAGTAATAAATCAAGATTCAATTTGTTTTTTGCAAAGAATAATTAGGATAATTAGAATGAATCTTTTATTTTTGTTTCGCTAATACAGGAAAAACATCAATAACTATAAAGAATATAAAATCATGGAAAACGAAGAATTGATTAAATTGTGTTCTGATAAAGCTCAGAAATGGTTGACTCCTGCTTATGACGCTGAAACTCAAGCTGAAGTAAAGCGCATGTTGGAAAATCCTGATAAAACAGAATTGATAGAAGCTTTTTATAAAGACCTCGAATTCGGAACAGGTGGCTTGCGTGGTATCATGGGAGTAGGTTCAAACCGTATGAATATCTATACTGTTGGAGCTGCAACTCAGGGATTGTCTAATTATCTGAATAAATGTTTTGCCGGAAAGAAAGATATTTCTGTTGTCGTAGGACATGACTGTAGAAATAACAGCCGCTTGTTTGCTGAAATTTCTGCTAATATCTTTTCTGCTAACGGTATCAAAGTCTATTTGTTCGAAGATATGCGTCCTACTCCGGAAATGTCATTTGCTATTCGTCACTTGGGATGCCAGAGCGGTATTATTTTGACTGCTTCTCATAATCCAAAAGAATACAATGGCTATAAAGCATATTGGGACGATGGTGCTCAGGTGCTTGCTCCACACGATAAGGGAATTATCGATGAAGTAAACAAAATTGCTTCGGCTGCTGATATCAAGTTTGAAGGCAATAAGGAACTGATTCAGATTATCGGAAAAGATATTGATGACGAATATTTGCGTCAGGTTCATACTATTTCTATCGATCCGGAAGTTATCAAGCGTCAGAAAGATTTGAAGATTGTTTATACTCCGATTCACGGAACTGGAATGATGCTGATTCCGCAATCATTGAAACTTTGGGGATTTGAAAATGTACATTGCGTACCTGAACAGATGGTGAAGAGTGGTGATTTCCCAACTGTTGTATCTCCAAATCCGGAAAATGCAGAGGCTTTGACTTTGGCTATTAAGTTGGCTAAGGAAATCGATGCTGACATTGTAATGGCTTCTGACCCAGATGCTGACCGTGTAGGTATGGCTTGTAAAGATGACAAGGGCGAATGGGTATTGATTAACGGTAACCAGACTTGCTTGATATTCTTGTACTACATCATCAAGAATCGTATTGCAATGGGTAAGATGAAAGGTAACGAATTTATTGTAAAAACAATTGTTACTACTGAACTTATCAAGTCTGTTGCTGACAAGAATAACATCAAGATGCTTGATTGCTATACTGGATTTAAGTGGATCGCACGTGAAATCCGTTTGCGTGAAGGTAAAGAACAATACATTGGCGGTGGTGAAGAAAGCTATGGATTCTTGGCAGAAGATTTCGTTCGCGATAAAGATGCTGTGTCAGCATGTTCTTTGTTGGCTGAAATTTGTGCATGGGCTAAGGATCAGGGCAAGACATTGTATGACATTTTGATGGAAATCTATGTAGAATATGGATTCTCTAAAGAAGTGACAGTAAATGTTGTGAAACCGGGTAAGAGCGGTGCAGATGAAATCAAGGCTATGATGGATAACTTCCGTGCTTGTCCTCCAAAAGAATTGGGTGGATCAGAAGTTGTTCTTGTGAAAGACTACAAGACTTTGAAGGCTACTGATGCAAATGGTAATGTAACTGATTTGGATATGCCAGAACCTTCGAATGTTCTTCAGTTCTTCACTGCTGATGGTACTAAGATCTCTGTTCGTCCTTCTGGTACTGAACCAAAGATTAAGTTCTATATGGAAATAAAGGGTGAAATGGGATGTCCTAAGTGCTATGCAGGCGCTAACGCTGATGCAATGGAAAAAGTTGAAGCTGTAAAGAAATCTTTGGGTATCTAAACAGAATATCTGACTGAAATAAAAAAATCCGGTAAGCTTATAAAAAAGCCTGCCGGATTTTTTTGTAGTTACATTGTCGGATAATCCTCATAAAGAAGATACTTTTTTCTTATTTCTTTATATTGATTTAATTTCTTTTGCCAGGCAGAACGGATTTGTTCCTCTGTTTTATTTTTTAGAATATCCAGGCGTACTTGATTGGTTCCCATTAAAAGATCGAACCAGTGTGGGCGTGTGAAAAATTCTTTTTCCGCATGTTTGGTGAGATTTTGAAAATAGTTATAGAACTGGATGACATACTGCAAAGAAAATCCTTTGGGAATATTCTTTTCCGAGCTGAGATTTAATCCGTAACAATATGTATCTTGGTGTAGCGGATGTTTATCAGAGCCTTTCATTGAATGAGGCATAAAACGAAATTTCAGATTTTTTGTTGTTGGGCTTCCTATTATTTGGAACGGAAAATCTGTACCTCTTCCTACACTGACAGATGTTCCCTCAAATGGGCAGAGAGAAGGGTAGAGCGCAATGGCCTGATCATTTGGCAGGTTAGGGGAGGGCTTTACTGGTAGTGAATAAGGTTGTCCGTGTTTCCAGTCTTCTATAGTAATAACTTTCAGTGGACACTGGAGATTATTACCTAGCCATCCCTCTCCATTTATCATTTGTGCCAGTTCACCTGTCGTACAGCCATGGAGTACCGGAATGGGAAGCATACCTACGAAACTTTTATATTTCATGTCAAGTACAGGTCCGTCTACATAGTCACATGGGTTGGGGCGGTCTAAAATAATCAGTTCCTTATTGTTTTCGGCGCAAGCTTGCATGACATAAAACATTGTGCTGATGTATGTATAAAATCTTGCACCTACGTCCTGAATGTCAAAAATCACAATGTCTGTATGCTGTAGTTGTACCGGTTGAGGCTTTTTATTTTTTCCGTATAAAGAAATTATGGGCACTTGAGTCCGGTAATTTTTACCGTTTTTTATAAATTCTCCCGCATCGGCATCCCCTCTGAATCCATGTTCAGGAGCGAATACCTGAGTTATATGTACTCCTTTATTGTATAAAGTATCCAGAAGGTGTACGTTCTGTACAAGGGAGGTTTGGTTTACAACCAATGATATACGTTTGTTTTCAAGCAGGGGAAATAATTCCTCCAGTCTGTCGGCTCCGTTTTTTACTTGTGCGGTTGCTTGCAGAACTGCCAGCCAGCAAATGAATAAAGTAATATATTTCATATCGGATGATTTTTTTCACTATCTTTGTTTCACACAAAGGTAATAATAAAAGAATAATTACATGGATCCACTGTTGTTAATAGACAAATATTATCCTGAAGATAATGAGTTAAAGCATATTTTATTGAAGCATAGTCGTTCGGTAGCAGATAAAGCCCTTGCAATGGCACGGAAGCACCCTGAGTTGAATCTGGATTTACAATTTATAGAAGAGGCTGCCATGTTGCATGATATCGGTATCTTTCAAACTGATGCCGAGGGAATCTGTTGCTTTGGAAAGTACCCCTATATTTGTCATGGATATTTAGGAGCAGAACTGGTTCGTAAAGAAGGATTTCCGAAACATGCTTTGGTATGCGAACGCCATACGGGAGCCGGATTATCTCTGCAAAATATCATACAGCAAGATTTGCCTGTTCCACATCGCGAAATGACTCCGGTCAGCCTTGAGGAGCAAATAATTTGTTTTGCAGACAAATTTTTTTCAAAGTCCAAACTGGATCATGAAAAAGGAATTGAAAAAGCCCGAAAAAGTGTTGCACGATATGGCGAAGAGGGTGGTAAACGTTTTGACTATTGGTGCGAACTCTTTTTATAGTCTTAAAAATAAATTAAAAACAGTAGCTCTTGTGTTTATTTGAGAGAGAATGCTTACTTTTGCACTGCATTGTGTAAAAGATTAATGAATGGCGTCATTTAAAAAAACTACATATCTGCTGTTGTTTCTGTTCTTTGTAGGATTTTTTTTCTCTTTGTATGCTGAGACTCAGCGTGTGAGAGGGAAAAGATCGCGAGGTAACAGAACAGAACTTCGTACGGATTCGCTTGCTGCCGATTCTTTAAAAAATGATTCATTGACAGTAGATTCATTAGGACTTGATTCTATTGGAGCAGATTCACTGGCTCTTGATACAACTCCTAAAAAAGAACCTCTGGATGCTCCGGTTATTTACGAAGCAGCCGATTCTATCGTGTTTACTAAAGGAGGTTTCGCTCATTTGTATGGTGATGGAAAGGTGAATTACCAGAACATTGAATTGACTTCCGAGTTGATTACAATGAATATGGACAGTAGTACGGTGTATGCCCGTGGTGTGGCAGATACTACTGGTGTAGAGCAGGGTACTCCTATATTTAAAGACGGAGAAACACCTTACGAGTCGAAGACCATGCGTTATAACTTCAAAACGAAAAAAGGATTCATCAATAGCATTGTAACGCAGCAGGGAGAAGGATATGTCACCAGTGAGAATGCCAAAAAAGGATCCGACGATGAGATCTATATGACTCAGGGTAAATATACCACCTGTGATAATAAGGAACATCCGCATTTTTATCTTAAATTGTCTATGGCGAAGGTACGTCCTAAAAAGGATGTCGTTTTTGGTCCTGCACAACTTGTGGTCGAAGATGTACCTCTTCCGATAGCTGTTCCTTTCGGTTTCTTCCCATTCAGCAGCAGTTATTCTTCTGGTTTCATTATGCCTACCTATGGTGATGAAATGAACCGTGGTTTCTACTTGCGTGACGGTGGATATTATTTTGCCATTAATGATAAAGTAGACCTTAAGGTTTTGGGAGAAATATATACCAAAGGTTCCTGGGGACTGTCTGCCGCATCCAATTATAATAAGCGTTATAAGTATAGTGGTTACTTTAATGCAAGTTATCTGGTAACGAAGACAGGCGAAAAGAATATGCCCGATTATGCTGTATCAAAGGACTTCCGTATTCAGTGGAGTCACCGTCAGGACTCAAAAGCTAGCCCGAACAGCTCATTCTCGGCAAGTGTAAACTTTGCAACCAGTAGCTACGACCGTTCAAGTTTAAGTTCATTGTACGACCCTTCGGCATATAGTAACAATACCAAGGCGTCAAGTATCAGCTATTCACGTAACTTTCCTGAAATCGGATTGAATATTTCGAGTACATTCAATATTACTCAGAATACAAGGGACTCTTCTGTTAATATGACCTTGCCCGACTTGAACATTTCGTTGAGCCGTATTTATCCGTTCAAGCGTAAGAAGGCAGCGGGTGACGAACGTTGGTATGAGAAGATTTCATTCCAGTACACGGGTGCTTTGACAAACAGTGTAGACACAAAAGATAATCTGCTTTTCAAGACTCCTTTCTCTCAGTGGAAAACCGGTATGAAGCATACCATTCCGGTGGAGGCTACCTTCAATCTGTTCAAGTACATCAATATTACTCCTTCGTTTAACTATACCGAACGCTGGTATACACGTAAGGTCATGCAGAGCTACGATCAGCGAGCTCAGGAGGTAGTGAAGGATACGGTCAACGGCTTCAATCGTGTGTACGATTATAACATGTCAGTTTCCATGAATACGAAACTGTATGGTATGTATAAGCCCCTGTTCATGAAGAGCAAAGAAATTGTATTGCGTCATGTCATTACTCCTTCTGTAAGTTATACCTATACGCCTGATTTCGGAAAATCGCGTTATGGTTATTACGAAACTTATACATATACCGACGAAAACGGTGAAGTACGTATGGCTGAATATTCACCATACGAAGGCTCTCCATACAGTTATCCGGGAAAAGGTGTTTCTCAAAACGTCAGCTTTTCGCTGAAAAATAATCTGGAAATGAAAATGGCTTCCGATAAGGATACTACCGGATATAAGAAAATCAGCCTGATTGATGATTTGAGTGGAAGTTTGTCATACGATATTGCTCAGAAGCGGTGGAGTAACCTTTCGTTGACTGCCCGCTTGAAACTGACCAAGAGCTATACCTTCAACATGAATGCAACGTTCGCTACTTATGCTTATAAGTTCGATGAAAATGGTAAAGTTGTAGAGAGCGACCGTACCGAATGGTCTTACGGACGTTTCGGACGATTCCAGGGATATAGCGGATCATTCTCGTATACCTTGAACAACGATACGTTTAAGAAACTGTTTGGTAAGGGTGATGATAAAGATAAGGAAAAAGACAAGAAAGATACGGATACGGAAGAAGATGATGAAGATTTGGAAGAAGAAACTGATAAACAATTGAATTCTGGTACCCGTAAGACAGAAAATGCAACACTCGATCCGGATGGTTATCTTGCATTTAAGCTTCCATGGAGCTTGAGCTTGAGTTATAGTTACAGTATCCGTGAAGACAGAAGCAAGCAGATTAATATCAAAACCATGCGTTACCCATATTCTCTGACTCATTCGCTGAATATTTCAGGTAATATAAAGATGGGTAGCCGATGGAATGTAACTTATTCTAGTGGTTATGATTTTACTTCGAAGGAAATGTCTATGACTACAGTAAACATAACTCGTGACTTGCACTGTTTCAATATGAGTTGCGGTTTGGTTTTCGGTCCGTATACATCATATAACTTCTCGATTCGAGCTAACTCGGCTATGTTGACCGATGCCTTGAAATGGGATCAGCGTAGTAATACGGGTAGTCAGGTTACCTGGTATTAATATACATTTGTTGAGCGATAATATGAAAAGAGCCGCGGAAAACGATTCTGCGGCTCTTTTCATATCTATAGGTAAGTTTCACCATTTGATTGGTTCTTCGCCATGCTGAATCAGATATTCGTTTGCGCGGCTGAAATGTTTGTTTCCGAAAAAGCCGTGGTAGGCAGAAAGCGGCGAAGGGTGTACGGATGTCAGAACCAAATGCTTGTTGCGGTCTATAAAAGCCCCTTTCTTTTGTGCATACGCTCCCCATAAAATAAATACCAGATGCTCCCGGTTTTCGGCTAAAGCTCGGATTGCTGCATCCGTAAATTCCTCCCAACCTTGACGTTGGTGTGAGCCTGCCTGATGAGCACGGACAGTCAGTGTGGCATTGAGTAGCAAGACACCTTGTTCTGCCCAGCGGGTAAGATTTCCAGTTGTTGGTATGGGAGTACCTAAATCATCATGTATTTCCTTGAAAATATTTTGCAGCGACGGAGGAAAAGGAATACCGTCGTTTACAGAGAAACAGAGGCCATGTGCTTGTCCGGGACCGTGGTATGGGTCCTGACCGATGATAACTACTTTTACTTTGTTGTAAGGGCAGAGATTGAAAGCATTGAATATCAATTTTCCCGGAGGATATACGGTCGTAGTCTGATACTCCCGGCGAACAAATTCCGTTAGGCGGATAAAATAGTCTTTATCAAATTCAGGAGTCAGCACTTGCTTCCATGATTCTTCTATCTGTACATTCATATTGTCTGAAAATTTTATTGTATATAAGTGAAAATGCGTTGCTTTGTTGCTGCTAAATTAGACAAATGTAGTAAAAAAGATATAAATACAGTATTGTGTGGAAGAACTTTTTCAGGAAGCCTGATTCCCTTTACAGGTATCTGTGGAGGGGATGAAGATTTTTAATCAATGAAATATGTTATTATGCAAAAAACATCACCTTCTTTTACCTGATTCTTCTCGATGTTTTTTGAAAATCTGTACAAATTCTTTTCAGGATTTCAAGAGTGAATTTTTATTCTTCTATGAGGGTTGGCAGGAGGTGTAACTAAAAAACGGCAAATATTTCTTATGTCGTAATATTTTATCTTATAAAGAAATATTTGCCGGTAGAAAATCATTCAGTGTATTTGTATTTCGCATCAAATAAGTTGCATACCCAGTTCAGCACATTCCCGACGCATCTCTTCGGGCCATATGCTAGCTTGTATTTCACCGATATGCGCTTTTCGTAAATACAGCATACAGAGGCGCGACTGTCCGATACCCCCTCCAATACTAAGCGGAAGAGAACCTTCCAACAAACGTTTGTGGAAGTAAAGTTTAGTTCTTTCTTCCTTTCCTGCCAGTTCCAGCTGTTTTAGTAAAGCTGCTTTGTCAACACGAATACCCATTGATGAAAGCTCGATTGCTCTTCCAAGTACACTGTTCCAGATGAGCAGGTCACCATTCAGTCCCGGAAGTCCTGTTTTCGGATCAATAGTTGTATAGTCATCATAGTCCGGGGCACGTTTGTCGTGTGGATTTCCGTCACTCAGTTTGCCACCGATACCGATGATAAATACGGCTCCGTATCGTTCGGTAATCAAATCCTCACGTTCTTTAGGGGTTTTGTCCGGATACATATCAAGCAAATCCTGCGAATGAATGAAATGGACATCGTGAGGCAAGAATGAACTGATTTGCGGATATACTTCACAAATCATATATTCAGTACGGCGCATGGCCGAATAAATACGGGTAACGATACTCTTCAGGAAATCTACGGTTCGCTGTTCTGGAGTGATGACACGCTCCCAGTCCCATTGGTCTACATAAAGCGAATGCAGGTTTCCCAGTTCTTCGTCGGCACGGATTGCATTCATATCGGTATAAATGCCATATCCTGGTTCTATATTATAGTCGGCAAGAGTTACCCGTTTCCATTTGGCCAGCGAGTGTACCACTTCGGCACGTTGTTCTCCCAAATCCTTTATAGGGAAGGTTACAGGGCGCTCTACTCCATTCAAATCATCATTCATTCCCATACCGGTCAGGACAAAAAGCGGTGCCGTAACACGGCGTAAGCGCAGTTCAGAAGACAGGTTTTGCTGGAAAAATTCTTTTATTTGTTTTATGCCCAACTCGGTTTGCTTCATGTCAAGCAAAGGTTGATAGTTGGTAGGTTTTATTAGGTAACTCATGTCTTTTTAATTTTCTGTATTTAAATATGTAGGCAAAGATAATTATATTTTGTAAAAATGCAATGTATTTGTTTGAAATATTATCATTGTGTGATGATTTTCTTTGTTTTTATTGATAAAATGGTAATTTGTTGTGTATAAAAGTTTTATTCCTCTCTTATTTTTTTTCTCGAATATTAGGACGAAATACAGAATAATTGTATTTTTGCCATGGTTTTAGAAAATATGCACCCATAGTTCAATGGATAGAATAATGGATTCCGGTTCCATCGATTGGGGTTCGACTCCCCATGGGTGTACAATTTGAGTGGTTAATATGTTGATTTTTAACATATTAGCCATTTTCTTTTTAGTTAGCTTCCCCAATAGGTTCATCAAAGATTGGCTTATCCGAAAAGTAGTGGGGGAAAGCATGAAGTTTCATCTGTCTAAAGAAAAAATGATGTCAACGAAACGATTCCTCTAACTTGGTCCTGAACTGTCATTGAATGATTTATGAATGTATTATTGACCTTTAGATATTGACTACTTCATCGTAGTGCTCATACAGAGTTAATGTGATGACATTGAAGATTTTAAACTCCGAAGAGTTTACTTTGTCATATCTTCTGGCCAGTGAAAGTCCAGCTTTTATTCTTTGTCTTGTCTTTTTTAATTATCGTAACAAGCCTAATCGTATGAGTGACGCTGAGATTATGGTTATTCTTATCCTATTCCACTCCGGTAGTTCCAGCATTATTATAAGGAGTATGTTTGCAAACATTTAAAACACCTGTTTCCGTACCTGGTATCTTATAATCGTTTCGTAGAATTGGATAAGGAAGTGTTGCTTTTATTGAAGCATTTTTATCAAAAATGTATTGCTGAGAACCTATATAGGTATCAGTTTGTTGACTCAATTTCCTTGCGTGTGTCATAACTAAAAGGTTCTGATTCATGAGACATTCGAAGGATTTGCAAAGCATGGAAAACTTTCCATGGGGTGGCTCTTCAGATTAAAGTTGCATCTGATAATAAATGATAAGGGTGAGATTCTCAATTTCATATTCATGTTTGGAAACGTGGATGATCGGGGACATTGAAGTAGGGGGAGTTTTGAAGAATATTAAAGGGAAACTATGCGCGACAAAGGATATATCGGACGATTTTGTTTGAAAATCTCTTTATTAGTTGATACAATTGGTCACTAAAGTTAAAACCAACATGAGAAATTCTTTGATGAGCATTGCCGACAAGATTTTGCTTAGAAAAAGAGTCTTGATTGAAATAGTCAATGGCGAGTTGAAGAATATTGCACAGATAGAACACTCACGACATCATTCTTTCAGTAATTTTATTGCCGATTCATTGTTGGCTATTGCTGTCTATTGTTCTTTCGAAAAGAAACCCGCCATTGAAGTGAGTTTTATCAGTGATTGACAACTTGTTATCTTTTGATCTTATGCCTACTCATGTTAATATATCTCTTGTTAGCTCATAGTTTTCTCTTGATATTTTTTAGGGGCGATTTTGCTTTAAAGTTTTTTTATAAGTGAACATGAAGTTAGGTAGATTGTTGGATTCCATTTAAAATCCAACGAAATATTCCAAAGAACTTTTTACGTTTGATAAGAGGTTGTGAAACAGAGTATTATGGTCATGATCTGTGTAAGAGATAGTGTTGAAAAGAAATTATGCTGGACAAGTATTAAGCAGGGCTTCCTTAATGAAAATGTTCAGAGATATTATATGCATGGGGTTGTTATGATGTTTTTTCTTCTTGTTTTAATTTTATTTTTTTGTAGCGCAAATTCCTTGCAAAAATTATCAATTATACAATCAATCTTTATAGTGTTAGATTAGGAAGATATAGTTAGTAATTGTTTTAAATGATATAATGTGTCATTAAAAATTTAATAATTTATTTATTGATTTGCTTTTATGTCGATGATAAAGAATTTTAAAGAGTAATAGAACTTATTAAAAGTAAAATTGTTTTTAATAAATCAAAATTAATATAATTATACTAAAAATAGAATGTAGTCTATCTATAGAATAGTTAAGTAGTGAGTAAATGATATAATCTATTTAGCTTCTTTTTTTGAGTTAATTATAGATTACTATCCAGTTTGATAAATGCTTTTTTGAAAAAATATTACAAGTTTTATTGATGGTTTTAATAAATTATATATAATTTTGTACAAATAAATGAGTAAAATTAAATGATAATCTTATGAAAGTGAAATTCTATTTGTCTGTGTTAATCTTGTTTTTTGTATCGGTTTTCTCTTTTGCTGGTGAACCTTTAGAATATGAAATTAAAGGAGCTGGTACAGGTATGCAAGGTACATTTTTGGTGAAGGTGTATGTGGTATCTAAAAAAAATAAACCTGATTTGGATTTGCTGAAAAAGTGTGCGGTTCATGGAGTTTTATTTAAAGGATTCTCCGATGCAGATTCAAGAGTAAAGCAAAAACCGTTAGCGGGAAGTATATTGACAGAACAGCAACATTCAGATTTCTTTGAACCTTTTTTTGAAGATAATAAAGCATACTTAAATTATGCAGATTTGGTTACCTCTCAGTATGAGGTTGTTAAACTTGCAAAGAAGCAATATAAAATAGGTGCTGTATTATCTGTTTCTAAGGAACAGTTGCGGAAAGATTTGGAACAGGCAGGGGTTATAAAAAGCCTTGGTGCTGGTTTTTAATTAATAATATAAATGTGATAAATATGAAAACGAAATTTTGTTTGATTCTCTGTCCTTTTCTATTTGCTATGGGAATGAACTCATGTAAGTCGTATTCAACAAAAGCTTTTTATACATTTGAAACAGAATGTATGGATAATGCACTGGATGGTAGTGTTGTGGTGCGTGCTTGGGGGCAGGGATCTTCTCGTTCTGAAGCAATGGAACAGGCTAAAAAGAATGCATTACGTGATGTTATTTTTAAAGGTCTTAAAAAAGGACAATGTAATTTTAAGCCTTTGTTATTCGAGGTAAATGCACAGGAAAAATATGAAAACTATTTTAATCACTTTTTTGGTAGCGGAGAATATACGCAATTTCTGAAAATGGATGTAACTAAAATGGGTTCTGGAGTAAAAGCTAAAAGCCAGACTCGTGATTCGTATGCTGTGGTTGTACGTATATTGAGAACAGATTTGGAGAAAAAATTGATTGCTGATAATATATTAAAGAAATAAATATGAAGAAGATTGTTTTATTATTGTTTTTTCTTGCAGTGATAGGTCAAACAGCATTTGCTCAAGTAAAAAAGCCTACGTTAATGGTGATACCAGCAGATGCATGGTGTACGAATAATGATTATATGACGACTTATAGTGCACAGGGAATAACAATGAATGTGCCTGACTATAAATTGGCCTTGCAAAATGATATAGATTTATTGAATGTCATTACAAAAATAGGAGAGCTAATGGCAGAAAGAGGATTCCCGTTGAAAGACTTATCTTCTACAATCCGTAGTCTGGAGCAATCTTCTGCTGAGAATGAAATGTTGATGAGTGCTACTTCTGGAGCATCTTTGGCAGAAACACCTTATGAAAAACTGATGAGTCGTGCTAAGGCTGATATTTTGATAGAGTTGGTATGGAAGATTAATACAGTAGGACCAAAACGTTCGGTTACGTATACTTTACGAGGTTTAGATGCCTATACCAATAAGCAGATTGCTGCTGCTACCGGAACTGGAGCACCTTCGATATCAGCAGAAACACCTGTCCTTTTAGAAGAGGCTGTGTTAAGTAATATGGATAACTTTGCATCTCAACTTCAGACGTATTTTGATGACTTACAGACTAATGGCCGTGAAGTATCTGTGGAAATCCTTACTTTTGATAATGGAAGTGGTGTGAATCTTGAATCGGAATTCGATGGCGAAATGCTTACAGATATTATTGATACATGGATGTATAATCATACTGTGGAGCATCGTTACAGTGTATCGGATGCTACGGAAAACAGAATGTTATTGGAACAGGTACGTATTCCTCTTTTCCGGGAAAATGGAATGCCGATGGATACGCGAAATTTTGTGAATAATCTGAGACGTGACTTACGTAAGGCTCCATATAATATAGAGTGTAAGTTGCTTACAAAGGGGTTAGGTAAGGCTGTTTTGGTGCTTGGAGAAAAATAATTATAGAAAAAAAGAATGCTTATGAAAAGAGCTATTTTATCAATGATATTGTTGTGTATTGGACTTTACTCTTATGCACAGGATTGTGATATACATTTGATGGCTATTTCTGTAGATCAGAAGGATAATACTCCTGAGTCTGCAAATGAATATTTGTACAATCGGTTATGTACAGCGGTAAGTCATGATGGTATCAGTGCTTCTGGACAGTATGCTCAGTTCTTCGTTGCTGCTAAAGGAATTGTCTTGTATGAACAAGTAGTTCCGGGAGCTCCGACTCAAACAGCGCTTACATTATCTTTGAATTTGTATATCGGAGATTATTGGGGAGAAAAGGTCTTTGCACGTACTTCTTTTGAAATACGTGGGGTAGGAGAGAGCCGTGAACGTGCTTATCTGAACGCTTATCGCTCCCTAAATAAAAATAATGCTCGTTTGGTAAGTTTTTTGGAAGAAGGAAAGAAGCATATTTTAAATTATTATGATACAGAATATCATAATATCCAGAAAGAAGCGAGAAGAGCTGCACAGCTTCGTGATTATCCTAAGGCTCTATTCTTGTTGACCTCTGTACCAATGTGTTGTAAAGGATACGAAGCCGTATCTGAAGATCTGATACAGATTTATCATGAATATATTAATTATAATTGCGACCGTTTGTTGATGGAGGCTCGTACTGCTTGGGCAACTTATCCAGACCTTCATGGAGCGGAATTGGTTGCGGAGATATTGAACCAGTTAGAACCTGATGCGACATGTTATGATGAAGCAATGGGGCTCTATAAAGAGGTAAAGGCAAAAATGAAAGATGACTGGAATTATGAATTTCGTAAAAAATATGAAGATAAGATCACTCTTCGCAAGCAGATTATAGAAACGGCTCGTGCAGTGGGAGTTGCCTATGGAAATGGACAACAACCTCAAACAACAAATATTATGTGGTTGAAATAAGATAATGTAATATGAAGGTGAATTTTAGTTTCTTGTTTATTCTGAGTTCTGTATGTATGTGCTTGAATTTGCAGGCTCAGAATTTGCGTCCTCAAGCTGACAAGAAGGGACGATTCGGTTATGTAGATGAGGCGGGAAATAAAGTTATCTCTTATAAATATGCGGAGGCATATCCTTTTGAAGAAGGGCTTGCCAAGGTAAAAAAAGGAGATAAATATGGTTTTATAGATGTAAAAGGAAATTCTGTAGGTAAAATTAAATATAGCCTTATTCTTCCGTTTACAGGTTCTTATTGTAGAGTTGCTGTGGGTGGAGCCTATAAGAATGGTATTTTACAAGGGGAAAAATGGGGCATTTTGAACAAAAAAGGAGAAGAAGTGCTGAAGCCTGAATATGATGAAATTGGAGAATTTGATCAGGGAATTGCTTATATTCTTAAAGGTAGGCAATATGGTCTGATAAACGAACAAATGGATATTTTGTTGGAGCCTAAATATGTGGCTGTTGGAATGCCAGACCGATTTGGTAATATTTGGTTTGCTTCTTCTGGAAAAATTAATAAAAAGAGTGGAAAGATTGAGGGAGCTAAATATGGCCTGCTTAATAAAGAAGGGAAAGTCATTATTCCTGCAAAATATGCTTATATAGGTTATTTCTACAAGTATAAAGTTGCAGGGAATCCAAATGTGACGGATTATGATGCTTCTACTTCTTCTTTTTATAATAAATATTCTTTGGAAAAACCTTTAACTCGTTTATTTGATACTCAGAATTACTTGCGTGCTGCACTTTATAATGTTGAAAGTCAGGAGAAAGAAGATTCTATACGTTTGGGATTCAGTAAAATGGAAATTTTGACAGATTCGACTTTCTTTCTTTTTGGTAAGAATACCCTAAAAATGGGTGTTATGGATATTCATGGGGATATAGTAGTTCCTGAAGGGCGTTATAATACCGTCAACTGTCCGTCTGATGGTATTGCAAAAGTTGGGAAAATACGTCGGAAGAAGCTACATCATGGATATTATAATATTCAGACCGAGTTTTATAAAGAATTTGCAGAAAATGAATTTTTATATTCCTATATAGATGGTGTGGGAAAAGTGTTGAATACCGATTCAAACTCTGTATATTTTGTGGATAAATCGGGAGACAAAATTACCGAAGTTTTTGGCTGTGCTATGAATTTCGATAAAGGGTTATGCATCGTTCAAGATGCTTCGAGTAAAAAATGGGGTATTATTGATAATAAAGGAACAAAGCTTGTTCCGATGAAATATGATGCAGTAAGACCTCATTTTACAGAGGACTTGTTGGGCGTGTGTCAGTCTGGAAAGTGGGGAGTGATAGATCGGAACGGAAAATTGGTGATTTCGCAGAAATATAGTGGAATTACTGATTTCAGATATGGATGGGCTGGTGTATCTGTTTCTGGAAAATGGGGAATGATAGACAAGACAGGCAAAGTAGTGGTGGATATAGAATGGGATGACATGAAGTTAATAACCGAGGCTGAACCTATACTGATATGGGGAAAGAAAGGTGAATTGTGGTATTGTTTTGACCGAATAAAGAAAGCACTGGCTTTCAAGACAGGATATAATGATGCCTATAATTTTAAAAATGATATGGCTATCGTAAATCTGGACGGTAAATATGGTGCTGTTGGGCGAAAAGGTGATGTGATTGTGCCTTGTGTGATGGCTACCTCATCTCGTTTGAATCATGCTTTGGATTATATGAATTATTTGGGTAAGAATAAGTTGAATGAGACAGATGCTTTCCGCTTGAATATATATGAAGATCCACTTGTTAATTCATATAAGATAACAGATAAAATACCAGATGAAAAATGGGACTATTAATTTGATTTTAATCTTTATTTTATGAAAAAAATAGTTTTATTAGCGATGCTGGCATGGGGATCTATGGTGTCTTATGCACAAACAGATTCTCTTACAATGGAATATCGCCGTAGCTCTTTATATAGTTTGCTGATTAATCATGATGATCAAAAATTTGCCAAAGAAATTTCGGATGTCTTTCTTCAGATTCCTACTCCGGATAAATATAACAATCATAATTTGTCTGTTCGAGTGGTATCTATGAATACAAAGCTGAAAGATACTGAGGTTGTAAATGACTTTATTGAGAAAAATCAGATTGCTTCTCGTTTGGTTTCTCGTTGGTTCAACAGAGATCCCTTTACAGGCGTTTGCGATGTTGAGCTGGTAAAAAAACGCGGGTTGTATGATGCAAATGAATTTGATAGAGAGTTAGCTGCACGTTCGAAAAGAGGGGTAGCTATGCTTGAAGATGCTGGTGAAGAATTAATTGGTAATACTTTTTTGGTCGTGAATGATATCCGTTATATAGACAGAGAAAAAACGGGTAAAGCTATAGGGGTGGGCCTCAGAGCATTAGGAGTGCTTGCTGATGCATATATGGGTACTGATAATTTTACCGATATAGGTAATTCAATGGGGGATATGATGGAAACTTTAAAGGGTTTTAAGGTAAATGTCAATACACACCTATTCCAATTAGTTTGGGATGAAGAGACTTCTATGGCATTTTATACTAAGTATTATACTTCTACCCCCGATAAAGCTAAAAAAATGGCATTCGATGAAAATAGAGGTAAATTTCGCCTGAACTATATTGGCAGTCAGAAAAGTAGTGGAAAGAATGTTTCGTTTATTGGTGTCAATTTGGATGAGCCTGAACAGATGATTCGTAAAGCATGTCAGCGTGCCATTGATGAGAATATAGCTTCTCTACAGAAGAATTTTGAAGCATTCAAGGTGAAGACTCCTTTGGTTAGTGTAGAGCCTCTTTGTGCTGATATCGGTATGAAAGAGGGGATTACTGAGAATTCCCGTTTTGAAGTTTTGGAAGTGGTGATGAAAAATAATAAGATTGAGTACAAGAAAGTGGGAGAGATTAAACCGGTACCTGGGATGATTCGTGATAATCGTTATATGGCATTGGAGGAAGGTGCGGCTGGTTCGGAGTTGAAATATACTACATTTAAGAAAATAAGCGGGCATGATTTTTACCCTGGTATGTTGATTCGTGAATTAAAATAGAAAGGAGATTGATATGAAGCAACTTATTGTTTTGTTATTGATGTGCTGTTCTGTGCTATCTGTAAATGCACAGAAATGGTTTTATGATGACGGAGGCTCTGATATGAAGAGAAACCAATTGGGAATTGATTTGAGCGTTGGAAAAATGGCAGATGTTGATGGTAAAGTTGGTTTTACTGGAGGTATCCGTTATCAGTATAATGTGCATCGTTATGTTGGAATTGATTTGATTGGAGTAAACTATGTAGGACAAACTGTAAATAATGAAGGTATTGGTCCAAGTATTTTACAGGGATTGATTGGGCTTCGTGGAAAAACGCCTTATTTTTATGAGGATTTTGCTGGATATTTGGGAGTAAGAATGGGATATGGTCACGACTTTTGGCTAAAAGAGGGAGGTTTGGCTATGGAAATTAATATAGGTATGCATATCTCAGAACATTTATTGGCTGGTTATGTTTTTAATATGCAGAAGCTGAATTTGGGAGATGGTTTTTCTGGAAAATATAAGTTTCATGGTTTTAAAATAGGATTTGTGTTCTAAGGATGGTCATAGTGAAGAATAGATTCCCTGCTTCTGTAATATATTGGGGATATTCAGTAAAAGCTATAAAATTAGTCACTAATTCATACAGGACTATAAAACATTTTGTATAAATGGAAAATACGGGATTCAAGTTTGAGTCTCGTATTTTTTATTTTATAGATTTGTAAAATGAAGAAGATTATGAAAGAAAAGAATCAGATAGTTCCCGATGAGGTGTTAAGCAAGGAGTTAACTTAGCCAGTTTAAAACAGAATCCGATGTGAGCAAGCTTCTGAGGCAGTTGCATGCCTAAGTATTAGAAAAGATGCTTGAAGGCGAAATGGATGCTCAAAAAGAATTCTGTGACAGGAAATAACACCGGTAACTCTCGGAATGGTAGTTATTTGAAGAAAATTCAGACCGAACATGGAGAATCTGTCATTTCCATTCTGCGTGACCGTAAAGGCCAATTTGAACCGATAGCAGTACTCAAATATGAAAACCGTGGACTTTCTATAGAAAAGCTTATTATCTCTTTATATTCCAAAGGATGAGTCTCTGATATAGAGGAAGAAATGCGTGAGATTTACGGAATAGAGCTCTCTCGTCAGCTATTTTCTATCATAACAAACAAGGAAAATCAGGCCGCCTAGGAGTGTCAGAATCGAACTTTAGATCCTGTTTTTCTCATTTATGGATGGACGGGATAACGGCAAGATTATAAATAAGACCGTTTATCTTTATGTTGGACTGAAACAAAACGGATTGAAATAAGTCCTTGGCATGTGGGTAGGTAAATCGGAAAGTTCTTTTTTCTGGATGGGTGTCCTGACTGATTTAAAGGCACGTGGAGTATAGGATATACTGATTATTTGTACCGACAATCTGAATAGATCTACGGATACCATCCGTACCGTGTTCCCTCAATCATCCATTCAGATATGTGTGGTACATCAGATCAGAAATTCCTGTAAATATGCCGTTAATAAGGACAAGAAAAAGTTTACGGCGGATATGAAGAATATCTATAATGCACCCAACAGAGAAGTTGCAGCCACAGAACTTGACAATCTGGGAAAGAACACTATGTCATACTGTCTTGGAAAAATAATTGGGATGACCTGACTATTTTTTTAGTTTCCGTTGGAAATCAGAAAAATAATCTATACTACAAATCTCATTGAAAACCTAAACGGGAAAATCAGAAAGTGCACAAAATCAAAGCTTTCATTCCCTTCGGATGATGCCATCAAAAAGACCGTGTATCTTTCACTTATGAAGATTGAGAAGAAATGGACACAGCCGATTCATTACTGGAGTTTAATCATGAGTCAATTTATGCTTATTTTTGAAAACAGAATCCAGATATAAGAAGGGCTTACAACAGGATTCTGCTTTCATTTATATAAAATTTTGGATTGTGGCATCAAAAGACAAATCCTAGACGGAAATAGTGTAACTTACCATTACTTGATACGTTTTGACCGTCTATAGATACATTGATTTTTTGAAGGTTAAAGGCATATCCTACGTATATGTTTTTACAAAGATTAATACCAGGACCGATTTCAAAACAAACCCCTCCGTCATTATTCATAGCACTGCTGTCAGTACTAAAGCCATATCCCAAAGCAATAGATAAATACCCGGACATATCTTTGAAAAAATTAGGAGTAGTACCACGTACACCTGTCATAATTTGCAAATTTGGATTCTCGTCAAAAGTATTTTTGGTTGGGAAAGCTGCCTTTACGCTGATAGCATCCCATCCAAGAAATGGAGCAAAATTACGTTGATACCTTACACCTAAATCAAAACCTCCACCGCCTTTTGCTCCACCTACACCTAAATCTATGGCGATGCGATTCTTCTTATAATGCATACCTTCGTACGAAAAAGATGAAAATGAAGAGTGCCAGTTTTCGGCATAAATAGGTAAACTCATGATTGCAGTAGCAATAAAAAACACCATTTTAAAAAAAATACTCTTTTTCATAATTGCATACAATGTCTATCAGTTCCTATAGACTATTACGTTATACGAAAGAAGCGTGGAGCTGAAATGCGTGTTTTGATTTAGGTTTATAAAAATGATATACATATTTAAACCCTCTTATGCCTATAGTCAAAAGTAAGCATAACGCTTCTTTTATTTACATTGCCTTTTGAAAGGTTTGTTTTTAATTATTTACAAAAATAGCTTGTTTTTGTAAATAAGTATTATTTTGGGAGTATTTTTTTATTATTTAATTTTTTGAAATAAAGCAATGGAAAGTAATAGTGCTTTACTGTTAGCTGATAGAAAGAATATTTTAAATGTTGCTTCTTTCCTAAAAACATATTCATATGTCAGTAGACAGAAAGTTCTGTAGTATATGACAGTGTTACTTTATGTTATATATGTTCCGCACAAAGTTGATGTATGTCATGAAAATATTAGGTGTATTTATAAAAAAACAGCTAGGATTCATTTCCTTATTATAAGTGAACCTACTGAAATTTAAGGTATTGATGGGAGCCTTGAATGATGTTTGTTCTCGATCGAATTGAAGATAAAGAACAATATGAAAAGGATTTGAATGTCATTGTATGAGAAATTGATTAAATAGTAAAAATATGATTACTTGTAGCTCTGTTTTTATTGTATCTGTTGATTTCTTAAATTTTCATTCTAATCCTTCTTGTTCGTTTCCTAATGATTCACAATAAGACTCTGATTGTTATTATTTTTTTCCTTTTTTATTTTTGAATATATTTTTCTAAAATTGTTACATATTGTCTATTTTTGGGGAGTGAGTAAATTTTCAGAATGAATTTATTTTCCGCAATTAAGTGACAAACAGATTTCTGTTGGAAATATCTGTAAAAGCTTCTCTTTTATTTGTTCCTTGTAGATAAAAATACTCCCAGCATAACCAGTAATACACCGATGAAGGCATAAATAGTCAACGTCTCGTTTAATACGACAAAGGCTGCTAAGGTAGTAAACAATGGATTGAGATATAAATAGTTTGATGACATTATCGTACCGAGATGCATCAATACCATATTCCATACAACAAAGCAGACCAATGAAGCTAGAAGACTAAGGAATAGAAGGTTGATGAATACTTCAGGACGGAGAAATCCCTCCAGTGGAAAAGAAAAAGGATGGATGATGAAAGCCGGAAGTATTCCTAAAGTTCCGTAGAAAAATATTTTGCGGGTAATGAATATAGAGCGGTATTTCTTCGAGAGTTTATTGATTATAAGACTATAAAAGGCCCAGGATAATGCAGCTGCCAGTGTCAGAAAGTCTCCGATGGGGGAGAGTTTCAGAATCACGCTGCCATTGAATATAAGTATAGCTACGCCAATGAGTGCTGCTATAGATCCCAGAAGCCAGTTGTGGCTGACTTTATTATTTCTATCCGTCAGGAGTGATAGTCCCGTAGTTAGCAGAGGAGTAGCACATATTATAAAGGCTACATTAGTAGTCTGGGTAAATTTTAAGGCAGTATTTTCGGTCAGGAAATACAATGTACCTCCAGTTAGTCCGGCAGCAAACATAGTAAGTTCGTCTTTGATGCTGTCTGAAAAAATCTTGCGAGGAGAGATGAACCATATTCCGATATATGCAATAATGAAGCGGAGAAGAAATATTTCCTGAGGTGACAATCCGTTGTTTATCAGAATTTTTGTAGATATGAATGTGGTTCCCCATACCGCTACGGTGAGAATAGCCAGAATGTGATATTTTGCCTTTAATGAACTTGTCATATTAATTTATGTAATACTTGCTGCTGTAAATATGCGCAAAATTAGATATATTTTCCATATTTCTGAGACTATATCAGATACTAATTGGTCAGCTGACAATAGTAAAAATAGAAAAGGCTGCTTCATCACGAGGCAGCCTTCCCGAATATCCAATTGAATTTGTTAGGGTTAGTATAAGCATTTGTAAATGCTCAATTGCAAATATACGATTTTATTTGATTGCTTGATAAAAATCTTTCCAATTCTTGCTGAAATCTGACATAGAATGGAAAAGATAATTAGCTCCTTCGTCCAGTAAGACTTTATCGGGCAGAGGACCTGTATTTACAGCTACTGTAAAGATACCAGCAGCTACACCAGCGCGTACTCCGAGAGGAGCATTTTCTACAACGATAGCTTCATTGGCTTTGACACCGGCTTTCTGAAGTCCCATCAGATAAGGTTCCGGATTGGGCTTTCCGTATTTTACATCGAAAGCTGTTACCATAAGCTCGCCTTTGAAAATATTGGGAAAATTTCTGTTCAAGCGTTCCAGCAATGATTTCTGTCCTGAGCCTGTTACTACCACTGGAATCAAATTGTCTTCCTTTATCTGATTGAGCAGTTCGAGTGCTCCCGGCATTCGTTCGGCCTTAGGAAGGGAATTGAAAATATCGCTTTTAGTCTGATAGATTTCTTTTATTTCCTCTTCGGTTGCTTCTCTATGACGCTGTCGGGTACTTACTATATTGATTGTTGATGCCCCTGTACGTCCTTCGTGCATATATGCTTCTTCCGGACTCAGATGCATACCGTACTGCTTCATGGCTTCGTGCCAGGCTGCTGCATGATTTTTCATGGAATCGAATAATACACCGTCCATATCAAACAGTACAGCTTTCAGGTTCAGTTTATCAAAATGATGGGTTGTGAGATAATTTTCTATTGCTTGTTGGAACATCTTTTTCAGTTTAAGAATAAACTACATATGTGTAAATAATGAAAAAATGAATAATGATAAATGAAGAGCGGTATTGATACTGGTTACCGCTTTCCACTTATCATTATTCATTTTTTATTGTTTAATTTTTATTTTAAACGAGCTTGAATAGCCTTAGTTTCTTCTTCATATCCAGGTTTATTCAACAAAGCAAACATGTTTTTCTTGTAAGCTTCTACACCTGGCTGGTTGAACGGATTAATTTCAAGCAGATAGCCGCTGATACCGCAAGCTTTTTCGAAGAAATAAATCAATTGTCCCAAATAGTATTCGTTCAGTTTTGGAACACTTACGCGCATGTTAGGTACTCCACCGTCAACGTGTGCCAGCTGAGTTCCAAGTTCTGCCATTTTATTGACTTCATCTACGCGTTTTCCTGCCAGGAAGTTCAAGCCGTCCAGATTTTCTTCGTCTGAAGGTACATGAAGTTCGTGGTTAGGAGTTTCAACAGAAATCACAGTTTCATAGATGGTACGTTCACCTTCCTGAATCCATTGTCCCATAGAGTGCAGGTCAGTAGAGAAGTCTACAGAGCTAGGATAGATACCTTTGTGATCTTTACCTTCAGATTCTCCGTAAAGCTGTTTCCACCATTCCATGAAATAATGCAACTTAGGTTGGAAGTTTACCAGAATTTCAATCTTCTTTCCGTTCTGATACAGTTCGTTACGAGTTGCTGCATAAAGAGCGGCAGGATTTTCCATCATATTCTGGTTAGCACAAACTTCTTCCATCTTGCGCGCACCTTCTACCAATTGGTCGATATCGATACCTGCTACAGCGATAGGCAATAATCCTACTGGAGTCAGAACAGAGAAACGACCACCTACATTATCAGGAATAATGAATGATTTGTAGCCTTCTTTGTCAGCAGTTACGCGAGCAGCACCTTTCTTTGCATCAGTTACGGCAACGATTACCTTACGTGCCATTTCTTTGCCGCGCTGGTCTTCGCATTGTTTTTTCAGCAGGCGGAAAGCCAAAGCTGTTTCAGTAGTAGTACCTGATTTAGAGATATTGATTACACCGAATTTCTTGTCTTTCAGGAAAGAAGTCAACTCGTACAAGTAATCTTCACCAATGTTGTGTCCGGCAAAGATGATAGTAGGCTGTCCTGCTTTCTTTTCTTGCAACCACAAGAAGCTGTTGGACATAGCTTCGATAACGGCGCGGGCACCCAGATAGCTTCCGCCGATACCAGCAACAACTACAACTTCACAGTTTTCGCGCAGAACCTGTGCTGTAGCTTTTAAGTCGTCCAGATGTTCTTTAGTAATGGAAGAAGGCAAATGTAACCAGCCCAGGAAGTCATTTCCCAATCCTGTACCTTTTTCCAATGTTTCCATACATGCTCTTACCTTAGGTTCGTAAGCAGCTAGTTTGTCTTTGGAAATAAAACCTAAAGACTTGTTGATGTCAAGTTTAATATTTTCCATAAATATTTTTCTTTATTATCTGAATGAATCAGTCAGTAATTTGATTTCAATCATTGGAGAAATCCGTTCATACAAAATGTTGTAAACGGCGTCTACTATCGGCATATTGACGTGCAGATGCTTGTTCAGTTCCTTGATACATTTGGTTCCGTAATAGCCTTCGGCTATCATTTCCATTTCTATCTGTGCACTTTTTACCGAATATCCTTTTCCTATCATTGTTCCGAATACACGGTTACGGCTGAAGTTGGAATATGATGTAACCAACAGGTCACCCAAATAAGCCGAATCGTTTGTACACCGGTCTACCGGATGTACTGTATCGAGAAAACGGTTCATTTCCTGAAGAGCATTCGAAACCAGTACTGCCTGAAAGTTATCTCCGTATTTCAGGCCGCTGCATATTCCGGCAGCTATGGCATACACATTCTTCAAAACAGATGCATATTCTATACCTGCTACATCGGTATTGACCGATGTCTTGATATAGTGTCCCGAAAGCTGTCGGGCAAACATCTTCGCTTTTTCAATGTCTTTACATCCGACGGTCAGATAAGACAAGCGTTCCAATGCCACTTCTTCTGCATGACATGGACCAGCCAATACAGCAATGTTCTCTTCTGGAACATCGTACATTTTATGAAAGTAGTCGGACACAATCAAGTTTTCATCGGGAACAATTCCCTTGATTGCCGTCACAATGAATTTATCCTTGAGTTTTGTCTTTAGCTTTTTAAGGTGGCTTTTCAGATATGGCGAAGGAGTTACGAATATTAGTGTATCCGATTCCTTTACTACCTTATTTATATCTGATGAAAAGTTGATGCACCTCATGTCGAAGCGCACACTAGTCAGGTAAGCCGGATTATGCCCCAGACGCCGAAATTCTTCAATTCGGTCGTCGCGGCGCATATACCAGTTTATCGAGTCGGCCTGGGACAATATAATTTTGGCTATTGCCGTTGCCCAGCTTCCTCCACCCATGATTGCTATTTTCCCGGGGAGTTTCATTTTAGCCTATTTTCTGTATCCAGCCAGCTACTTCGTCGACGCTAGGATTCTTCAATTCTAATTTATATTTTTTATTCACTCCGCAGATGTCCTGATGTAATTTTTGCGGATTAACATCTTTCATGTCTGAAACCAAGTTGTAACCGGCTTTCTGAATCACCGGAACCCATTCTTCGGCAATACCCAGTTCCATGAACTTAGCAGGAGCGTCTTTCGGGATAACCTTTTCCGGACGCATCTGCGGGAAGAACAATACTTCCTGAATAGTGCTTTGTCCTGTCATCAGCATGACCAGACGGTCCATACCGATTCCCATACCAGAAGTAGGAGGCATACCGTATTCCAGTGCGCGAACAAAGTCTTTGTCGATAATCATAGCCTCGTCGTCACCCTTTTCGCTCAGACGCATCTGTTCTTCGAAACGTTCAAGCTGGTCGATCGGGTCGTTAAGTTCTGAATATGCGTTACAAAGTTCTTTTCCGTTAACCATCAACTCGAAACGTTCTGTCAGATCCGGATTGTTGCGATGACGTTTAGTCAGCGGTGACATTTCGATAGGGTAATCAGTGATGAAAGTAGGCTGGATATAATTTCCTTCGCAGAATTCGCCGAAGATTTCGTCTATCAGCTTGCCTTTTCCCATTGTATCGTCTATCTCCATGTTCAGTTTCTGGCAGACTTCGCGGATCTGTTCTTCATTCATTCCGGTGAGGTCGTATCCTGTAAATTCTTTGATTGAATCGAGCATGGTAACACGCTTGAACGGAGCCTTGAAGTTGATTATGTTATCACCTACCTTAACTTCTGTTGTACCGTTTACATCCATACAGATCTTTTCGATCATATTTTCAGTAAACTTCATCATCCAGTTGTAATCCTTGTAGGCTACGTAAATTTCCATACAAGTGAATTCTGGGTTATGAGTACGGTCCATACCTTCATTACGGAAGTTCTTTCCGATTTCGTATACACCTTCAAATCCACCTACGATCAGACGTTTCAGGTAAAGTTCGCTGGCAATACGCATATACAAAGGAATATCAAGTGCATTATGGTGAGTAATGAACGGACGTGCCGCAGCTCCTCCGGCGATAGATTGCAGGATAGGAGTTTCAACTTCGATGTATCCTTTCGAATTGAAATACTCACGCATAGAGTTATATACCTTATTGCGTTTCAGGAATATATCTTTTACTCCATCGTTTACTACCAGGTCTACGTAGCGCTGGCGGTAACGGAGTTCTGGATCATCGAATTTATCGTAAGCTACACCATCTTTATATTTTACGATAGGAAGCGGGCGGATAGATTTTGACAAAACAGTCAGTTTCTGTGCATGGATAGAAATTTCACCCATCTGAGTACGGAATACGAAACCTTCAATGCCGATAAAATCACCCAGGTCGAGCAGACGTTTGAATACTACATTGTATAAATCCTTGTTTTCATCAGGGCATATATCATCGCGGGTAATGTATATCTGAATACGACCTTTAGAGTCTTGTAACTCAACGAAAGAAGCCTTACCCATAACACGGCGTGACATGATACGTCCTGCAACAGATACTTTGCGCGGTTCTGCCTCGTCATCCTTAAATTCGGCTTTTATATCAGTCGAAAATGCATTGGTTACATACTCGGCAGCAGGGTACGGATCGATGCCCATCGCTCTCATTTCATTCAGACTGTTACGTCTGATAATCTCCTGTTCACTTAGTTCTAATACGTTCATTTGTTGATACATTAACTCAATTTCGCTACAAAAATAACAAAGTTTTTGTAAACAACATCTAAATCAGGCTACTTTTATTACCTTTGGACGTACTGAATTTATGGAAACGGATATGGAAATGAATAAACAAACATCATTTATAAAGGTGACAGTCTTACAGACAGATATAGTTTGGGAGGAGGCGAAAGTAAACCGTATGGCTGTAGAACAGCTGATAGAAAAGCATTGTGATACGGATTTATTTGTTTTACCAGAAATGTTTTCTACCGGCTTCAGTATGAATCCGATGGAAATAGCCGAGGATGAAGGAGGAGAAACTTTGCAATGGATGTGCCGGATTGCAGCTTTGCGTCAGTGTGCTATAGCCGGAAGTCTTTCGGTTAGAGAGGCAGGGAAATTTTACAACCGTTTCTATTTTGTATGTCCTGACGGTACGGTGTATCATTATGATAAGCGGCATTTGTTTGGTTTTGGGGGTGAAGATAAGCAATACACTTCGGGAGATGAAAGAGTGATTGTTTCTTATAAAGGTTTTCGCTTTCTTTTACAAATATGTTACGATTTACGCTTTCCTGTATGGTCGCGTTGCCGGAATGATTATGATGCGGTTATATATGTAGCCAACTGGCCTGCCAGTCGCCGGGAAGTATGGAATATATTGCTGAAAGCTCGGGCACTTGAAAACCAGTGTTATGTAATAGGAGTGAATCGGGTAGGAAATGATCCGCAATGTCTGTACGATGGTGGAAGTATGATAATCAGTCCTTATGGTAAGATATTGGTTGCGTGCACTGACGGTAAAGAAGAGGTAGCAGGAGCATTGCTTGCCCGTGAACCGTTGGACAGCTTCAGAAAACGTTTTCCTGTTTTAGATGATGGAGATGACTTTGAACTGCTATAGATGAAATAGGCATTTATTAAAGACAGAAATATTATGATGAATATTAAGAAACTTATTTCTGCTTCCATGGTTGCTGTAGCGTTAAGCGGATGCCAGAGAGAGGCTGTAAAACCAAATGTGTTGTTTATTTTAGTCGATGATATGCAGGCTGATGCCATTGCTGCATTGGGGAACAGAGATACCTATACTCCGAATATCGATAGACTGATTAATGAAGGTATGGCGTTTACAAGAACCTATACCAATGGAGCTTTGTGTGGAGCTTTATCCATGCCTAGTCGTGCTATGTTACTTACCGGAAGGGGAGTGTTCGAAGTGCAGAGTGATGGAATGAAGATACCTGCTTCGCAAATCACATTGCCTGAGCATTTGAAAAACAATGGTTACCGGACATTTGCTACGGGGAAATGGCATTCAGACCATGCTTCGTTTGCTCGTTCCTTTACCGAAGGAGATAATATCTTTTTCGGAGGAATGCATCCTTATGAAGAAAATGGACATTGTGCTCCTCGCTTACATCATTTTGACCCGACTGGAAAATATGATGAGCCGCCTTTTGTAGGGCAAAACTTTTCTTCGAAAATGTATGCTGATGCAGCCATAAATTTTCTGAAGACTACGGAACATAATAATCAGCCGTTTATGGCATTTGTCTCTTTCACTTCTCCTCATGATCCGCGAAATATTCTGCCTGATTATGGAAAGAAATATTGTCCGGCGGAACTTTCTGTTCCAGATAATTTTCTGCCAGAGCATCCGTTTGATAATGGAGAATTAAATATTCGGGATGAACAATTGTTACCTGTCCCCCGTACTCCTGAGCAGTTGAAGAAAGAATTGTCTTTATATTATGGAATGGTAAGTGAGGTTGATTTACAGATTGGAAGAGTTGTAGATGCTTTGGAAGAAAGTGGAAATATGGATAATACGATTATTGTATTTGCATCAGATAATGGACTGGCTATGGGGCAGAATGGACTAATTGGTAAACAAAGTCTGTATGAGCATAGTGTTGGAGTACCGATGGCTATCATCACTCCGGATGGTTTGTCGTCAGGTAAACGTTCAGATGCTTTGTGTTATTTGTATGATCTTTATCCTACCTTGTGTGATTTGATGGGATTGGACGTACCTGTATCCGTTACTGGCAAGTCGTTGAAACCGGTTATGGAAGGAAAACAGGAACAGATACGTGAACAGGTTTTTCTTGCTTATTCCAATCAGCAGCGAGCTGTAGTTTCTGGTGATTATAAGTATATTATTTATAATGTGGAAGGTAAGATAACCGAACAGTTGTTCAATTTGCAGAAGGATCCGGGAGAACTGGTAAATCTGGCTGATGAGTTAACTGAAAAGAAGAATGAACTTCATGATTTGTTGATGAATCAAATGGTAGAGAATCATGATTTTTGTGACTTGACTCAACCATTGTGGTGGAAAGATGGACATAAACTTACTTGGGATGAGTTAATTAACTTATATGTTTTCGAGTGAGAATTTGCTGTGATAAGTTAAAGCTGTTAGATATGATGAACTGGAAATATTTACTGACAGGTGTGTTGGCTGGTAGTACATTAGCCTTACGGGCTGCTGGCGAAGCAAAAGATGAACGTCCGAATATATTATTTATTTTAAGTGACGACCATACTTCTCAAACTTGGGGTATTTATGGTGGTATTTTATCAGAATATGCCCAGACAGAGAATATTCGTCGGCTTGCTGATGAAGGGGCAGTCTTGGATAATTGTTTCTGTACAAATTCTATATCTACACCGAGTCGTGCTGCTATATTGACAGGAAGGTATAGTCATTGCAATGGGGTATATACATTAGACGATACCTTGGATGTTTCCTTACCTACTTTTGCGAAAGAATTACAGAAGGCTGGATATCACACCGGACTGGTAGGAAAGTGGCATTTGAAATCACAACCTCAGGGTTTTGATTATTATTCTGTATTTCATGATCAGGGAGAATATCGTGATCCTACTTTCAAGAATAGTGATGATCCTTGGCCGGGACAGCGTAATTTTGGAGAGCGTATACATGGTTTTTCCACTGATATTGTAACAGAAAAAGCTATCAGATGGATGAAAGCTCAGGATAAAAGTCAGCCTTTTTTGATGTGTTGTCATTTTAAGACCACCCATGAGCCTTATGATTTTCCGGAACGTATGCGACATTTATATGATGGCGTAGTGTTTCCTGAACCGGAGAATTTGTTAGACTGGGGGCCTGAAACCAACGGACGTACTTTCGTCGGACAAAAACTGGAAACTATCGGACACAATTGGGAGGTGGCTTCGGCTGATCCAGATAAATGGTGGTGTCGTTATCCGGAACTTCCTTTTACGACAAAAGGAATGAGCCGGATTGCTGCAAGAAAAGCTATTTATCAAAAACTGATCCGAGATTATTTACGCTGCGCTGCTACGGTAGATGATAATATTGGAAAACTGTTGGATGCTTTAGACGAAATGGGGATTGCAGATAATACTATTGTTGTCTATGTTGCCGATCAGGGATACTTTTTAGGAGAGCATGGATTTTATGACAAACGGATGTTTTATGAAGAATCGGCACGTATGCCATTTGTTATCCGTTATCCCAAATGTATTCCGGCTGGCAAGCGTGTGAACGAACTTGTTTTGAATGTAGATTTTGCTTCTACATTGTGTGATTTTGCCGGAGTAAAATCTCCGGAAGGTACACAGGGCAGAAGTTTTAAAGATGTTCTGGCAGGAAAAACTCCTAAGGACTGGCGGAAGAGTATTTATTACCGTTATTGGACTCAACATGATATCCGTCCGGCCCACATCGGTGTACGTAATGAGCGTTATAAGTTGATATTTTTGTATGGTGACCGATTGAATATGACAGGGTCTTCAGACTATAAATCAACTCCATCTTGGGAGTTTTACGATTTACAGAAAGATCCGAAAGAAAACCATAATGCTTACGGGGAGAAAGAATATGAATCGGTAATTCGTGAAATGAAAAAAGAAATGATGCGCTTGCGCGAAGAGGTGAAAGATACGGATGAGGGAGAAATAAGAATGATGGAAATTTTAAGAAAAGAAGGACTGGGAAAATAAGTCTTTATAATTGATATATAGGTTGTTAAACAAAGATGAAGATGTTCTCTCCGATTCATGATATCGAATCGGAGAAAATGTCCTCATCTTTTTAATTTTTATGTACGAACTTTCAGGAAAAGATGAAGATGTTTTCATTAAAATAAGCTGAAAAACAGATGCGCATTTGTTGAAAGTGCATAAAAAACGTATCTTTGTACGTCTTTCGTCTCAAAATAAAAACAATCAGATTTTATGTATACGAATAAAGAAATATGGAATGTCACTTACCCGATATTCTTGGGGTTGCTTGCGCAAAATGTTATCAATGTCACCGACACGGCTTTTTTAGGACATGTGGGTGAGGTAGCTTTGGGTGCAGCCGCAATGGGAGGACTGCTATATATCTGTGTATATACCGTAGCATTCGGGTTCAGTGTCGGTTCGCAGATTTTGATAGCCCGTCGTAATGGGGAAGGGAATTTTCATGCCATAGGACCGGTTATGTGGCAGGGTACGGCATTCAGTTTGGGGATGGGAGTAGCTTTACTTGCCATATTGCTGGTATGTGCCGAACCATTGATTCGTCTGCTGATTACTTCGGATACTATTTTTCATGCTACATACGAGTTTTTTACATGGCGTATCTGGGGATTTCTTTTTGCCTTTGTCAATGTCATGTTCCGTGCGCTTTATATAGGTATAACCAAGACAAAGGTACTGACCATGAATGCTGTCGTCATGGCCTTGGTGAATGTATTCCTCGACTATGCGATGATATTCGGAAAGTGTGGATTCCCTGAAATGGGAATACGTGGAGCGGCATTGGCATCGGTTATAGCAGAAGCATCTTCTATGCTGTTTTTTATTGTGTATACGTATGGTAAAATTGACTTGAAGAAATATGGGCTGAATCGTTTCGGACATTTTGATTGGGATATGGTGATGCGTATCTTGCGCATTTCCTGCTTCACCATGGTGCAGTATTTTCTTTCCATGGCCATCTGGTTTGTATTTTTCATGGCACTTGAACGACTCGGACAACGGCAGCTTGCCATTGCCAACATTGTGCGTAGCGTATATGTTGTGCTGTTAATACCTGTCCAGTCGCTTTCTACTACGGCAAATACACTGGTCAGCAATCTGATTGGTTCGGGAGGAGTAGCAGGTGTTGTCGGATTACTGCATAAAATAGCCCGGATGTCATTCCTTATTATGGTAGTATGTGTGGCCCTTTGTGTTATCTTCCCTCAGGCTATTTTGTCGGTTTATACCAATGAGGAAGCACTGCTTCTTGAATCGGTTCCGGCATTATATGTCGTTTGCGGTGCAATGTTGATAGCTGCTCTTGCAAATATTTATTTCAATGGAATTTCGGGTACGGGTAATACACAGGCTGCTTTGGGACTGGAAGTCGGAGTACAGATCTTTTATGCATTGTATATTATTGTAGTAGGAATGATGCTTCGTGCTCCGGTAGATGTTTGTTTTACTACCGAAGTCATCTATTATTCGTTAATGCTGACATTCAGCGTTATTTACTTGAAAAAGGCGAAATGGCAGAATAAAAAGATTTGATGCATCCGATTATTTTTGTAATTTTGCGCCCTGACAAATTGGAAAAATAAAAAACAAGAAAAATATATGTTCGATAATTTAAGTGAAAGACTAGAACGGTCGTTTAAAATATTGAAAGGTGAAGGTAAAATCACCGAGATCAATGTGGCCGAAACGTTGAAAGACGTACGTCGTGCATTGCTGGATGCCGATGTGAACTATAAGGTAGCAAAGAGCTTTACCGACACTGTAAAGGAAAAAGCTTTAGGACAAAACGTGTTGACTGCCGTTAAGCCTAGCCAGTTGATGGTTAAGATTGTGCATGATGAGCTGACCAAACTGATGGGTGGCGATACTGCCGAAATCGAATTGAAAGGTCGTCCTGCCGTAATCCTGATGTCAGGTTTGCAAGGTTCTGGTAAGACAACTTTCTCTGGAAAGCTGGCACGTATGCTGAAAACCAAGAAAAACCGTAAGCCGTTGCTGGTTGCCTGCGACGTATATCGTCCTGCTGCTATCGAACAGCTGAAAGTATTGGGACAGCAGATCGAAGTGCCTGTATATTGCGAATTGGATAGCAAAGATCCTGTTCAGATTGCACTGAATGCCATTCAGGAAGCAAAGACAAAAGGTTATGACTTGGTTATTGTCGATACAGCGGGACGTCTTGCTGTAGACGAACAGATGATGAACGAGATTGAAGCAATTAAAAATGCAATCAATCCGGATGAAACATTGTTTGTTGTTGACTCAATGACTGGTCAGGATGCCGTAAATACAGCTCGCGAATTTAACGAACGTCTGGACTTCAACGGTGTAGTTCTTACTAAGTTGGATGGTGATACCCGTGGTGGTGCTGCTCTGTCTATCCGTACCGTTGTGAACAAGCCTATCAAGTTTGTGGGAACAGGTGAAAAGCTTGATGCAATCGATCAGTTCCATCCGGCCCGTATGGCAGACCGTATCCTTGGTATGGGTGATATCGTTTCATTGGTAGAACGTGCACAGGAACAATACGACGAAGAAGAAGCTAAACGTCTTCAGAAAAAAATTCAGAAAAACCAGTTCGACTTTAATGACTTCCTGACTCAGATTCATCAGATTAAGAAGATGGGTAACTTGAAGGAACTTGCTTCTATGATTCCGGGTGTAGGAAAAGCTATTAAAGATATTGATATCGATGATAATGCATTCAAGAGCATTGAGGCTATTATTTATTCAATGACTCCGGAAGAACGTACTCATCCTGAAATCCTGAACGGAACTCGCCGTACACGTATTGCTAAGGGTAGTGGTACAAGCATTCAGGAAGTAAACCGTTTGCTGAAACAGTTTGACCAGACTCGCAAGATGATGAAGATGGTTACCGGCAGCAAGATGGCAGGCATGATGCAGAAAATGAAAAAGAAATAAAATATTTTTTACCCTCTCTGGTACGGAAGCAGATGGGTCTGTTTTGTGTGCCGGTTAGAAGCGAGGAGAGAGAATCAGCAGATGGAAAGATTCTTTCTCCTCGCTTGTTTTTATATAATCTTGATCAGAACTTATTCATGAAGAAATGACTTGGCAGTAAGTTAAAATCGTAATCATGTGAGAATATCTTTGGATAATCTGAAAAAATCTGTTATTTTAGAAAGGTTTTGGCAAGTGGAAGAGCTAGTATAATCAGATATTTAAACTACATAACGATGAAAAGGACTAAGATATGGAGCTATGCTTTCGGTGTGACTATGGTATTGTCACTTGCTGGTTGCGGTAATAGTGCCAAGAAACAGGTTAATGAAAAAATGAATGCAGATAGTATGAGTGTAATAAGTAATCAAGTTGGTTTGCAGGAAGATAGTACTTTGTCGACGTTGGTACTCGACGGAGTAAAAGCTACATGGATTCGTGATAACGCTTCTGCGAAACTGATGCCTCCTTCACTCTTTCCGGATGCTGGTGAGGACTTGATGAAAAAATTTTCGCTCGAAAACGGAATACCTTCTTCCATTAGTACGTTTTTGATAGAAAGCAATGGTATACAAATTCTTTTTGATACGGGAATGGGGGCATCCGATAGTCGCTTATTGGCTGGGTTACATGCTTTAGGGATTACTCCTGCCGACATTAAATATATATATCTTACTCATTTTCATGGTGATCATATCGGAGGACTGATGAAAAACGATAGTGTAGTGTTTCCTCATGCTGAAATTTATGCTTCTAAGGCTGAGTATGATAGTTGGATGAAAATGGAAGCCGAAAAGAACGGACAAGTTGTGAGAGCCATGAATGCATATAAGGACCGTTTGCACCTGTTTGCTTTTGGTGATACGTTGCTGGGAAAAGTGGTAGCAATGGAAGCTGTTGGACATACTCCCGGACATACTGTTTTTCAGGCAGGTAAATTATTGATAATTGGAGATTTGATTCATGGAGCAGCTCTGCAATTGGAACATCCGGAGATTTGTGCTACCTATGATATGGATAAGCAGGAAGCAATAAAGACTCGTAAAAACTTATTGCAGTATGCTCGCGAGAATGGACTGGTTATAGCAGGTATGCATTTGCCAGTTCCTGCATTTATAAAATAAATAAGCATGCCGGTATGAATTGTCAGGTATTATAGATTTCTGTCACTCATACCGGTATGTTTTTATCTGATCTTTAAATTTTATTGTCCAGCCAGGCATCAATCAGTTGGCGGGCGATGCTGAGCTTTTTCGGTATTTCCGGCAGGTTGTTTCGGTTGTAAAAGGCTCCTGCACTCAGTTCTTCATCCTGCAACTTGATGGTTCCGCTTTCGTATTCGGCATAATATCCTACCATGATTCCGCTGGGGTAGGGCCACGGTTGACTGCCGAAATATTTCAGGTTTTTTATGGTCAGTCCTGTTTCTTCCATGACTTCGCGGTGAACACACTCTTCCAACGTTTCTCCAGGTTCGAGAAAACCGGCTACCAATCCTTTAAACGTCCCCCGGAAGTTGCGGGCATGTACAAGCAAGATACTGTCTTCCTTTTTAATAAGTACAATGACCGCCGGAGAAATACGCGGATAAAATTCCTGCCGGCATTCTGGACATCGTTTGGCTATGGGGGAAACCTGTACCGTAGGTACACCACACATGGGGCAATAACGGCTGTTCTTGTCCCAGTTCAATATTTGTGAAGCTTTTCCGGCACGCTTGTATTCTTCCAGAGGAAGTACATCGAAAGAAGCACGCAAGTCTTTCATCATGCGTGGACTGTTTTCATCTCCACTTACTGGAATATGAATAGCATACGTCTTGGCAGGATAACCGTTTATCTCTCCGATGGTATGAATGGTACTTCCGACGGGAACCTCAACCGGAGGTTCAGGTCCGTAAGGAATATGATATCCGTTTTCTTTTTTTTCTATCAAAACCTGTCCGCTGTTGAAGACGAACCATCCGCATGTCTGTTTTTCTGTTTCCATCAATTAAGTCCTTTCATTGTAAGCTGAATGCGCTTGCGTTCATGGTCAATACTGAGTACACGTACGCGTACATGCTGGTGCATACTGACTACTGTTGTCGGGTCGCTGACAAACTTATCGGCAAGCTGGGAGATATGTACCAGTCCGTTTTCTTTAATCCCTATATCTACGAAGCATCCGAAATTGGTAATGTTGTTGATGATGCCCGGCAATTCCATACCTTCCCGCAGGTCGTCGATAGTCTGCACATTCTTGTCAAATTCGAAGACCTGAATCTTTTGGCGCGGGTCACGTCCCGGTTTATCCAGCTCTTGTAGAATATCAGTCAGTGTAGGCAGTCCTACGGTATCAGTTACATAGTTTTTTATGTCTATTTGGCTACGTAATTCCTTGTTTTTTATCAGGTCGGCAACGGAGCATTTCAAGTCCTTTGCCATCTTTTCTACTATGGCATAACTTTCCGGATGTACAGCCGAATTGTCGAGCGGATTGTCTGCTTGCGGAATACGCAAGAATCCGGCACACTGTTCAAACGCCTTTGCTCCCATACGCGGTACCTTCAGCAGTTCTTTACGCGAATGGAATGCTCCGTTTTCCGTACGGTAATCTACAATATTTTGAGCCAGTGTCGGTCCCAGTCCCGATACATATGTCAGCAGATGTTTGCTGGCCGTATTGACATTTACTCCGACAAGGTTCACGCAACTCTCTACTGTCTGGTCGAGCGATGCCTTCAGTTTACTTTGATCTACATCGTGCTGATATTGTCCCACACCGATAGATTTGGCATCTATCTTGACTAGTTCGGCAAGGGGGTCCATCAGTCGGCGACCGATTGACACAGCTCCTCGCACAGTTACGTCATATTCAGGAAACTCATCTCGTGCGATTTTGGATGCAGAATAGATGGAGGCGCCGTCTTCGCTGACAACAAACACCTGCACTTCGCGGTCGTATCGTTGAGAAGTGACGAAACGTTCGGTTTCACGGCTTGCCGTACCATTTCCGATGGCGATGGCTTCTATCTTATATTGTTCGACGAGTTTGACAAGCTTGCGTCCGGCCAGAGCTGTTTCCGATTTGGGTGGATGCGGATAAATTGCTTCATTGTGCAGCAATGTACCTTGGGCGTCCAGACAGACAACTTTGCAACCGGTACGATATCCCGGATCGATACCCATTGTGCGCTTTTGTCCCAAAGGAGGAGCAAGCAACAGTTGCCGGAGATTTTCAGCAAAGACACGGATAGCCTCTTCGTCTGCCTTTTCCTTGCTGAGTGCGGAAAATTCTGTTTCTATAGCGGGTTTCAACAGACGTTTGTATGCGTCGTTCACGGCTTCTGCTACTTGTGCGGAACATTCTCCGTTTCCATGTACATACTGTCTTTCCAATCGTTCGGTACATGCTGATTCATCGTCGGGAGTGATGGATACTTTCAGGATACCTTCGGCTTCTCCACGGCGGATGGCGAGCAGACGGTGAGAGGTACACTTCTTCAATGGTTCACTAAAGTCGAAGTAGTCGCGGTATTTTAAGGCTGCTTCTTCTTTTTCTTTGCCCTTGACTACTTTCGATGTAATCATAGCCTGACGGTTAAACTGGTTTCGTATCAGATTACGGGCACGTTCATCCTCATTCACTTGCTCGGCAATGATGTCGCGTGCTCCTTTCAGAGCATCCTCTTCGTTCTTGACATCTCCCTTGACAAACTGGCGTACTCGGGCAGATAAGTTGTTTTCCCGCTGCATCAATAGTAGCATGGCAAGCGGTTCCAGTCCCTTCTGGCGTGCAGCCTCGGCACGAGTTTTTCGTTTGGGCTTAAAAGGCAGGTAAATATCTTCCAGCTCTGTCGCATCCCAACAATTGGAAATACGTTCGCGTAAAGTGTCTGTCAGTTTTCCTTGTTCTTCGATGGTAGAAAGAACCGTTTCCTTTCGTTTGGCAAGTTCACAGAGCTTTTCGTAACGCGTATGGATATCTCCTATCTGTACTTCGTCGAGACCTCCGGTCGCTTCTTTTCGGTAACGGCTTATAAATGGTATTGTAGCACCTCCCTGAAGCAGTTTCAATGTATTTTCTACCCGATGGACAGGTAGTTTCAGGGCTGTGGCAATCATTTGACTGAATTGTTCCATGTATATGTTTTTCTAAAAATGTGGCACAAATGTAATTAAAAAAAGTATTCGGGATGAGGGGAAGATTCATTTTGAAAATAATTTAAGAGACGGTTTTAAGCTTTATTCGGATTTGAAAGACGTTTTCGAGGATTGAAAATGTTTGCTAAAGAAGGCGTGAATAGTAACTGACATTACGTATAGGAAAGTTCAAACAGGTAGATGCACAGAAAGAGGAACCCAAAGAATATGTGCTGGCTAAAGCTTTGAAAGCAGAAATTGATACAATGAACTTTTTTCAAAAATTGTTTGTTATTTTTTTTATATGTAAGATATTATTCCGGAAATATTATATGATAACTTAAACTAACGCTATGACTTATGAATAAAAAAACAAGATTCTGGTGCATAATCCTTTTTTCTTTTTTAGGCATATCGGTAGCAATGGCGCAGAAGTCAGAGAAAGACCGGCATTGGGTATGGGAACTCTATGGTGGCGCGAATAATTATATGACATGGGAAATAGAAACGGATGTCGTATATAAACCTTGGCGTTTTATTGGAGTTGGAGCAGGCTTTCTTTTTACTCCTCCAATAGATGGAAATAAGACTTATTCTGGAGAAGCAAGAGATAAAAACTTGCGCTGGCAGATTGAGGAAAACCGTTTGATGTATCTGTTTGCGTTCCGATCGGGAGTTTATCTGTATTCGCCTCCTGTTTATCTGAATCATGACCATGATGTGGCATTATCGTTTCGTGTATCTCCTGGGATTACCGTTCCTTTGCCTCCCAATTTAAGTACTAGTGTAGATTATGTTCCGAAGGATGCGATTATCCATGTACCCGCCACTTCAGGAGAAGTCAGTAATTCGCATACGAAGGCATGTTATTATCATGTGAAATTTGCTATGGCTTTGGAAGTGGAACGTGTATCGGTATTGCTTGGGTATACGACCTCTAATTATGATTTATACGGAGGAAGCCGTAATATGATAGTCGAAGGACAAAAAATAGAATTACCTCGAAAAAAGCAGGCAGGAACTTTCTTTATCGGGCTGACCTACGATTTCTGATACATATTGAAGAAAACAGGACCTCATACCCCCTTTTTATAAAAATACCCCCGCCATAAATTTTTATAGCGGGGGTAAATTATACATTATGGGAATTATCTGCGGTAGAAACGCAACTCATTTTCCAGACTTCTTACTTTATTTTGTAAATTGTCTATTTTTGTCAGCAAATGGCGGATAGCATCGATTCCTTCTATATTGATGGACAAGTCATAATATAAATGAGTATACCTTTCCAGTTCATTCAGCTGAGAAGCCGGAAAATAACTGGTATCATCTATTACTTCGATATCTATCAGACCGTCTTCACCCAGCATGAGGATGAAGTCGGGTTCGATATTGCAATGTGTGCAATAGTCGTTTATGATGATTAAATCGTTCTGCATAGTCGTACGGTTTTAAATTATCCTTGCTGCAACTGTCGGAACAGGTCTTTCTGCTTTTCCGTCAGTGTAGTAGGAATTGTTACATGATAAGTTACAATCAAATCGCCTGTGACGCCTTCCTGCTTGTATACAGGAAATCCTTTTCCTTTCAGACGAACTTTAGCGTCATTCTGAGTACCCGGACGAACTTTCAGTTTTACTTGTCCGTCTAATGTGTTGACTGTAACTTCACCTCCCAGTACGGCAGTGTATAAGTCGATTGTTACATCTGTGTACAAGTCATTTTCTTTCCGTTTAAAGATAGGGTCGTCAGGAATAACGAAAGTGATATACAAATCTCCGTCGGGTCCTCCGTTTGTTCCTTTACCTCCATGTCCCTTCAGTTTGATAACCTGACCGTCTGCTACTCCGGCTGGAACTGTAATACGTAATGTTTCACCGTTGATGCTGAATGTTTGTTTATGAGTGGTTGCAGCCTCACGTAGAGACAACTGTAGAGAAGCTTCAATATCTTGCCCTCTGAATCCGCCTCTTGCATTACGTCCTCTGCCGGCTCCATGCCCGAACAGTTCTTCGAAGAAATCAGAGAATCCACTGGCATTTCCACCAAATCCATGCATACCTTCTCCTCCGAATCCACTTGTAAAATGTTGTCCGTCGGTAGAATACCAATATTCACCGCCGTTACCTGTACCGCCTTGAGCACGATATGCTTGCTGTTGAGCTTCGAACTCGTCGGCGTGTTTCCAATTCTCCCCGTAAGCATCGTATTTCTTACGCTTTTCAGGGTCGCTCAGTACCTCGTTAGCTTCGTTTATCTCCTGAAACTTGTCCTTGGCCGTTGGGTCATTCGGATTTAAGTCCGGGTGATATTTGCGAGCCAGCTTACGGTACGCTTTCTTGATTTCGTCTTGAGTTGCCGTTTTGTCAACTCCAAGAACTTTGTAATAGTCTATGTAAGCCATACAGTCTGTTTTTTTATTTAAGAATGAGGCAAAGAATGTGCCAGATAGTCCGTTTGTTAACAGACTTTTAACCATATTGAAAGGTATTTATCTTTTTGTGGGTTTTGCAGGTGGTAAAGTTCCATTATCTTTGTAGTTACTTATTGGATATACTATGAAAATGTGACATTTTGTCGTTTATATATCACTTAACCCGCTAGATTTATGATGAAACTATTTACCAGTTTGATGCTTGTTCTTGCCTTAGGCGTTACAAGTCCTGCTTATGCTTCGCAAGACGGTGAAGTAACTTTGAAACTTATTGAAACGAGTGATGTGCACGGATGCTATTTCTCTTATGACTTTATAAGTATGAAGCCTCGCAAAGGAGGGCTGGCTTGTGTCAGTTCATTTGTAAAAGAACAGCGTGAGCAGTATGGAGATGGAGTTGTTCTGATGGATAATGGAGATATTTTACAAGGACAGCCCATTGCTTATTATTACAATTACATCGATACAACTTCTGTTCATGTAACTTCAGCGATGCTGAACTATATGAAATACGATGTAGGTACTATGGGAAATCATGATGTGGAGACTGGACATGCCGTGTACGACCGTTGGGTGAAACAGTGTGCTTTTCCTGTACTTGGGGCAAATATTGTGGACAATAAAACGGGAGAACCTTATCTTACTCCCTATAAAATAATCGAACGGAAAGGAGTAAAAATAGCAGTTTTAGGTATGATAACTCCTGCCATTCCTTCATGGCTTCCCGAACAGCTGTGGAACGGGCTGCATTTTGAAGACATGGAGGATTGCGCACGTAAATGGGTAAAGATTATCAAGGAAAAAGAGAATCCGGACATTTTGATCGGATTATTTCATGCCGGACCTGAAGGTAATAAACTGGATAATGTTGTAGAGAATGGTTCGGGCGATGTAGCAAAAAATGTTCCGGGCTTCGATGTAGTATTTATGGGACACGATCATGTGCGCCGGTGTGAGAAGATTGTCAATGTGGCAGGAGATTCTGTTTTACTCGTCGATCCTGCCAATGCGGCCAGATATGTTTCGGATGTTACAGTCAAAGTGACTAAAGCTGGAGGTAAGCTTGTGCGAAAATCTGTAGAGGGTGCTTTGGCAGATGTGTCCCGCTATGCTGCTGATGAGGATTTCATGCGGGAGTTTGCCGGACAATATCAGGCAACAGTCGACTTTGTATCTCGTAAGATTGGACGTATCGAAGAAACCATTACAACCAAAGATGCCTATTTTGGTCCTTCTGCATTTATCGATTTGCTTCATCAGTTGCAACTTGATATTACGGGTGCCGATATATCTTTCTGTGCTCCTCTCTCGTTCTCAGCAGAAATCAAGAAAGGAGATATTTATATGAGTGATATGTTTAACTTGTATAAATACGAGAACCTGCTTTATACGATGAAGCTGACAGGTAAAGAAATCAAGGATTTTCTGGAAATGTCGTATGCTTTATGGACTAACCAGATGAAATCATCCGACGACCATTTAATGTTGTTTAATGAAGAAGATAAAGGGTTCGGCCGTTTCAAAAATCCAAGTTTCAATTTCGATTCGGCAGCAGGCATTATTTATACAGTGGATGTAACGAAACCTCAGGGTGAAAAAATCAAGATAGAAAGAATGGCAAACGGAGAGCCGTTTGATATGAATAAAACATATCGGGTAGCTGTTAATTCGTATCGTGGAAACGGTGGGGGAGATTTGCTGACAAAAGGTGCTGGTATTCCCAAGACAGAACTGGCAAAACGTATCGTATACTCCACAGATAAAGATTTACGTTTTTATCTGATGAAACGTATAGAAGAAGTAAAAGTTCTCGATCCGAAGCCGCTGAATCAGTGGAAGTTTATTCCGGAAGACTGGACTGTACCTGCATCGAAAAGAGATTATGATATTTTGTTTGGAGAGAAAAAAGCTGTGGAATGATACCTTGAGGGTGAAACTGAAATGAAATTTAATTCCGGAGAGCCTGAACTCATTCATTCTCTGATGATTTCGGTTGAAGAAGAGGGACGGAATTAGTATTTTACCGAAGTGTTCAGAGATTTATGGGCATGAATGACACAAAATATGCTGATATTTATCATAAAATATCAGCATATTTTTTTATAAAGATGCTGTTCTTTTTTTTATCCTTCTGTAAATAGAAAAATGAAAAAAAATCTTATCGTTGAAAAAAATATCATTTTCATTTTGCAAGTTGAAATAAAACCGTAAATTTGCATCGCTTTTCATAAACAAATTATCGCCGAAATAACTCAGTTGGTAGAGTAACTCATTCGTAATGAGTAAGTCGCGGGTTCGAGTCCCGCTTTCGGCTCTTCAGAAAAAGAGATATACTGAAAATAAAAAGTATATCTCTTTTTATTTTTCTTTACCTCTTTTGAACTCTGTGTGATTTGATAAATGGTTATAAAAAATACTTTTTGTATTGCTATTTTAAACAATCTGTCCTATTTTTGCTGTCAAAATATTATAACTGATACATTTGTTACAACATGAAATATTCTTTTATATCGGCAGAAGAAGCTGCCGCCAGTATTCATAATGGAAACACGATAGGCATAGGAGGCTTCTCGTCTGTGGGAACACCTAAGGCTGTTCCGGCTGCTTTGGCCGTTTATGCCGAAAAACTACACAGTGAAGGTAAAGAGTTTAAAGTTGGACTTATAACCGGAGGAGCTACCGGAAGTCAAGTTGATTCTGCATTGGCACAGGCACATGCCGTAGCTTTTCGTACTCCTTTTCAGTCGAATAAAGAAATGCGTAATGCTATCAATGCAGGAGAAGTACAGTATTATGACGTGCATCTTTCGCAGATAGGTCAGGATGTACGTTACGGTTTTCTGGGAGATATAGATGTAGCTATTGTTGAGGCATCCGACATCACAGAAGAAGGAGATATTGTGCTTAGTACATCGGTCGGAATTTCTCCTACCTTGATACAGGTTGCCCATAAAGTTATTATTGAGTTAAACGAAGCCCATGCCGGCAAGTTGACCGGAATGCATGATATCTATATTCCTGATGCTCCACCATACCGAAGAGAGATTCCGATTTATCGGGTAAATGATCGCGCAGGAAGTATCAGTGTAAGGGTTAATCCTGAAAAGGTTGTGGGAGTGGTTCGCACGAATGAACGAGATCGGATAGCAGCTTTTACTCCACTGAATGATACTACTAGTCGGATTGGGCAGAATGTTGCTGATTTTCTTTTGGGAGAATATCAGCGGGGAGCCATACCACGAGAGTTTCTGCCATTGCAGTCAGGGGTAGGTAATATAGCTAATGCTGTGTTAGGAGCATTGGGAGCCGATAAAAAACTCCCGGCATTTTCCATGTATACGGAAGTCATTCAAAATTCAGTTATCGATCTGATGATGCAAGAGCGCATCCGTTTTGTTGCCGGAAGTTCGTTGACATTGTCTGATGACCGTCTGGATATGCTCTATGATAATATTGACGTGATGAAAGAAAGAGTCTTGTTGCGTCCGCAGGAGATAACCAATCATCCCGAAATGATTCGTCGTTTGGGAATAATAGCGGTCAATACAGCCCTGGAAGCAGATATATTTGGCAATGTCAACAGTACACATGTCTTAGGCAGCAAGATGATGAATGGAATTGGAGGTTCGGCCGATTTTGCACGAAATGCCTATCTCTCCATATTTACTACTCCTTCTACGGCTAAAGATGGACTTATTTCATCGATTGTTCCTCATGTTTCGCATGTAGACAGTACTGAACACGATGTACGCATCTTGGTTACCGAGCAAGGCGTTGCCGATTTGCGTGGCAAGTCACCTTCACAGCGTGCACGTTGTATCATTGAAAACTTTGCTCATCCTGATTATAAAGAGCTGCTTTGGGATTATCTGAAGCTTTCGGAAGGAAAAGGATGTCATACTCCTATGTCATTGCGTAATGCACTGAAGATGCATATAGCGTTTGCTGAAACAGGAGATATGCGGAATACAAAGTTTGAAATGTAATGCTTTATAAAAAATACGGCATTTGTTCCATCAGAGGACAAATGCCGTATACTGTATTTTAGAATTCGAATTTCTCTATCTTCATTTCAGCCAGTTCTTCTATCTGTGGAACCAGTGTCATAAAATGAGGAGTATGTTCATGAGCTGACAATGCTTCTGCATCTTTCCATGTTTCGCAAATCATCAGTACATCGTGGCGAGTTGCACTTTCGAATACATCGTAAGCAATACAGCCTTTATCTTTTTGAGATGCTGTTACAAGTTCTTTAGCAGCAACGAGTACTGCTTCACGCTTTTCTTCTTTTACTTTGATAAATACGTTTAGTCTGATCATAATATTGTATATATTTATATTGAATTACTATTTGCCTGAAACAGGCAGTTCTTTCTTTAAACAAATATAAAAGGCGAAAGATTATGATATTTGGATATCTTAACTTTTCGCCCTTTACTTACTCCTTATTTATATTGTCTGTATTACCATTCTACAAACTTACCTCTTGCTCTACGTTCTTTCAAGATAGCTGCAAGACGTTTGTTCTTTGATGACGCGATATATTTACGTCCGAAGATATTAGGAATAGCAACACCTAGTGCAATACACATAATAACCAGTCCCGAGTTTACACCACTTTCGATAGCCTTCATCAGCGGGGTAACTTGATCGATTGACTGAACGTTCATATTGATTAAACCGAACAGCATGCGATACATCAATACTCCCGGAATCATAGGGATGACAGATGGGATGGTTAGCACATGGTTGGGTACATGGAACCAGTGTACGGCTTTAATTGCAATTAAGCTAACCAATACAGAACCGGCAAACGAACCGATAACCAGACCCATATCCAGACCAATGTTGTCTGTGCTTGGTCCAAGGTTTACGAAATTACGGGTACATACAGCGAGTATTCCTCCTATAGCTACTACCCATAATAACCGGCGTTGGATATTGAAGATCATAGAGAAGCCCATGGCCGAGATAGCTGCAGCAAGTGCATATTCCCAATAAGCGTGGTGAGGAACCATACTGATAGTCGGGAAGAAGTCGGCGATGCTACATAATTTTACAGCAAAGGCAATACCGAATGCCATAGCTGCCACCATTAACAAGGTATTGACTGCACGTACGATACCTACTTGTATGTAATTGTCGAGCATATCGTCTACAAAGTTAATCAATGGAACCCCCGGCACGATGAACAATGCGCATGCCAGCAACGGATGCCACGGAGTATTAGTCCATTCGGCAGGAAGGAAGGTAGAGGCCCATGCTATCATAGTAGCAATGAATGCAGAAATGGCAATACCCATATAATGATTCAAGCCCGACTCGTTACATTTCTGTCTTACGCGCATACCAATAATAGCGGCAATAGACGCATATAAGAATGCCATCCAGTCGCAACCGAACTGAATACAGAATCCTCCACAGGCAAAACCTGCTCCGATAGCGACTTGCAGGGGAGTATAATTACGCTTCTTGGTACGTATTTTCTCTAGCTCTTCTTCATACTGGTCGAGCGTGTAGTCATTTTCTATAGCTCTCCATGAGAGTTTGCTCACTTCAGAAATAGCAGTCATGTTTACGCCATGTCCTTCGATTCGCTGGAATTTTGTAAACGAATAATCGCCGTCACTTACATTCACCATCAGCATGGTGAAACTTACGTTAATGTGCAACTTTTCTTCGGGGATACCTAAATAAGCTGCTGTACGCTTCATGTTTCTCACAATTCGATTGGTATCAGCCAAACTCTCTACCAAAAGTTTTCCTGTACGAAGCAAAAGATCAACTCGCCGGTGCAACTGCTGGTCGTGAACCTTTACAGTAGTTTCTAAATGTTCCTCTAATATCATTTTGTTTAAAGATTTTTTTCGGATGCAAAGTTAGCAAAAATATTATTCAGAGGCGAGCTTTCCCGTTCTGAAAGTATGAAAAAGATAGGAAAAACATCATGGGAATCTGAATGTTGGTGTTGATTCTTTTAGAAAAGAACGAGGAAAATATTTTGCATGTTTCTTTTTATAGGAAGATAGGAGAAGAGAAAATGGGGAATAAAAATGTGGCTTGATTGTGGATAATTTCCACAACTTATCAGAAAAATCCTCAACTTCTGTTTATATTCGTTTGTCATGATGCTCTGATTTTCAATATACAAAAATATTTTCGTACCTTTGGCACAGGTATTGCCCTTGTTCCTATGGCATCTAATAATAAAAAAATCAAAAAGAAAGTATGAAACGTTTTTTGACAAGGAAAGAATTAAAGTTAAAAAAGAAGCAGAGTATTTATGCTGCAATCGGCATCGTCATTATCATTGCACTTTATTTGTTTCTCACACGAGAAAAGCATGTTGAGCCTGAAGCTCCTATAGTTTGTGTTGCTCCTGTTCAGCAACAGGATGTAGAATTGTATGGAGAATACGTAGGCCGTATTCGTGCGCAACAATTCGTCGAGGTCCGTGCCCGTGTGGAAGGTTTCCTTGAACAGATGTTATTTGCCGAGGGTACATATGTAAAACGTAATCAGGTACTTTTTGTTATCAATCAAGACCAGTATCGTGCCAAAGCCGATAAGGTACGTGCGCAGTTGAAGAAAGATGAGGCTCAGGCCCGTAAGGCTGAACGTGACCTGGAACGTATCCGGCCATTGTATCAGCAGAATGCTGCCAGCCAGCTTGACCTTGATAATGCTGTAGCTGCATACGAAACGGCTGTGGCCAGTGTTGGTATGAGCCGTGCTGATTTGGATCAGGCAGAACTTGAATTGGGATATACGATTGTTCGTTCTCCTATTTCCGGTCAGATAAGTGAAAGACACGTCGATTTGGGAACTTTAGTAGGCGGAAGCGGTAAATCGTTGCTTGCTACTATCGTGAAAAGTGATACAGTGCTTGTCGATTTCAGTATGACGGCACTCGATTATCTGAAAAGTAAGGAGCGTAATGTTACATTGGGACAGAAAGATTCTACTCGCTCATGGCAGCCTACTGTTACTATTACTTTGCCCGACAACAGTGTATACGAACAGAAAGGTGTAGTAGATTTTGCGGAGCCTCAGGTTAATCCGAAAACCGGAACATTCTCCGTACGTGCAGAAATGGCAAATCCTGAGCATGTTCTTTTGCCGGGACAGTTTACCAAGGTAAAACTTTTGCTTGATGTACGTGAAAATGCTACCGTTGTTCCACAAAAATCATTGATTATAGAAAAGGGTGGAGCCTATGTTTTCGTAATGCGCCGTGACTCTACTGTAGAAAAGCGTTTTATTGAACTTGGACCTGAATTCCAGAATAATATGGTAGTAGAAAGAGGACTAGCACCGGGAGAAATGATTGTAACTGAAGGTTACCACAAACTGACTCCGGGACTGAAAGTCCGTGTAGGTGAGGCTCCGAAGGCAGAGTCGGAAGAGCAGAAAGAGGATTAACCATATTAACCCATTAAACTTTACGATTCATGAAAGTGAGTTTCTTTATCGACAGACCGGTCTTTTCGGCTGTCATCTCTATATTAATAGTTATTGTGGGTATTATCGGACTGCAAATGTTGCCGATAGACCAGTACCCTCAAATCACTCCTCCGGTAGTGAAGATCAGTGCATCTTATCCGGGTGCAAGTGCCGTGACTGTATCGCAGGCTGTTGCTACACCGATAGAGCAGGAACTTAACGGTACTCCTGGTATGCTTTATATGGAGTCGAACAGTTCCAACTCAGGAGGTTTCTCGGCAACTGTAACATTCGATATTTCAGCAGATCCTGATTTGGCTGCGGTAGAAATACAGAACCGTATCAAGCTGGCGGAATCGAGTCTTCCTGCCGAAGTTATCCAAAACGGTATTTCGGTGGAAAAACAGGCAGCCAGCCAGTTGATGACCATCTGTCTTCGTTCGGATGATCCGAAGTTTGACGAAATTTATTTGAGTAACTTTGCGACAATCAATGTGCTCGACTTGCTTCGTCGTGTGCCTGGAGTAGGACGTGTGTCAAATATCGGTAGCCGCTATTACGCGATGCAGATATGGGTAGATCCGGCCAAACTGGCTAATTTTGGACTAACTGTACAGGATGTTCAGAATGCTTTAAAAGACCAGAACCGTGAGTCGGCAGCTGGTGTGCTGGGACAGCAGCCGGTCAGCGGATTGGATATTACCATTCCTATCACGGCTCAGGGCCGTCTTTCTACGGTTAGCCAGTTCGAAGAAATCGTGCTTCGTGCCAATGCCGACGGTTCGCTTATCCGTATGCGTGATGTTGCACGCGTTTCACTCGAAGCTTCCTCGTATACTACGGAGAGTGGTATAAACGGAGGTAATGCGGCTGTATTGGGTATTTACATGTTGCCTGGTGCAAACGCAATGGATGTAGCAGAAAAAGTAAAGGAAACGATGGAGGAAATCAGTAAGAATTTCCCCGAAGGATTGCAGTATGAGATACCGTTTGATATAACGACATATATTTCAGAATCTATTCATGAGGTATATAAAACCTTGTTCGAGGCATTGGTTCTGGTTATTATCGTGGTATTCCTTTCTCTGCAAAGCTGGCGTGCAACGGTTATCCCGATTGTGGCTGTACCCATCTCCTTGATCGGAACATTCGGTTTCATGCTTATATTCGGCTTCTCGCTCAATATGCTTACTTTGCTGGGATTGATTCTTGCCATCGGTATTGTGGTGGACGATGCCATTGTGGTAGTAGAAAATGTTGAACGTATCATGGAAGAAGAAAAGCTCAGTCCATATGAAGCTACTAAGAAAGCTATGGACGGACTGACAGGTGCTTTGATTGCAACTTCAATGGTTCTTGCAGCAGTATTCGTTCCGGTAAGTTTCCTGTCGGGTATTACAGGCCAGCTGTATCGCCAGTTCAGTGTGACTATTGCCGTATCTGTAATCCTTTCTACTGTTGTAGCATTGACTTTGAGCCCGGTAATGTGTTCGCTCATTTTGAAGCCAACCGATCCTAATAAGCCGAAAAATCGCGTGTTTACATTCATCAATAAATGGCTTGCTATTGGAAATACTAAATATGTAGCAGGTATAAAGCGAGTTGTTAAACATCCGCGTCGGGTGATAGTCGGTTTCGGTATCGTAATTATATGTATATTTATGTTCCACCGTCTGGTTCCTACCAGCTTCCTTCCTACTGAAGATCAGGGATTCTTTACCGTAGAGCTTGAACTTCCGGAAGGTACTACACTGGAAAGAACCCGTGAGGTAACCGACAGAGCTGTAGCTTTCCTGATGAAAGATCCGTCTGTAGAATATGTTCAGAACGTTACCGGTAGCAGTCCGCGTGTAGGAACCAGTCAGGCCCGCAGTCAGCTTACCGTGATACTGAAAGAATGGAAACAGCGAGATGATACAACTATCGGACAAATCATGCAGGATGTTCAGGATGAACTGAAGCAGTATCCTGAGTGCAAGGTCTATTTGTCTACTCCTCCTGTTATTCCGGGATTGGGTACTTCAGGTGGTTTTGAAATGCAGCTTGAGGCTCGTGGAGATGCAACTTATGATGATCTGGTTCGTGCTACCGATACATTGATGTATTATGCTTCGCAACGTAAGGAGTTTGCAGGGCTTTCTACTTCGTTGCAGGCTGAAATACCTCAGTTGTATTTCGATGTTGACCGTGATAAAGTCAAATTGTCGGGAGTGCCGATGGCAGATGTCTTCTCTACCATGAAAGCTTATACAGGTTCGGTCTATGTGAACGACTTTAATATGTTCAACCGTATTTATCGTGTATATATTCAGGCTGAGGCCCCTTATCGTGAGCACCGTGACAATATCGGCTTATATTTCGTGAGAGGAAGTGACGGCGATATGATTCCGCTGACTTCACTGGGTACAACCGATTATACGACTGGTCCGGGTAGTATTAAGCGATTCAATATGTTTAATACTTCCATTATTCGCGGTACGGCAGCCAATGGCGCCAGCTCCGGACAGGTAATGGAGATTCTGGAACAGATTGCACGCGAAAAACTTCCAAGTAACATTGGTGTTGAGTGGAGTGGACTTTCTTATCAGGAAAAGCAGGCGGGAGGTCAGACCGGAGCCATTATCGCATTGGTATTCTTGTTCGTATTTTTGTTCCTTGCTGCACTGTATGAAAGTTGGAGTATTCCTATTGCCGTGCTTATTTCACTTCCGGTTGCTGTGCTTGGAGCGTATGCCGGCGTAGCTTTATGTGGATTGGAAAATGATACCTATTTCCAGATTGGTTTGGTTATGTTGATTGGTTTGGCAGCCAAGAATGCCATTTTGATTGTTGAGTTTGCCAAAGAGGAAGTAGATAATGGAAAAGACCTGGTGGAAGCAGCTTTGCATGCAGCTCATCTTCGTTTCCGTCCTATCCTGATGACATCACTGGCTTTCATTCTGGGTATGGTTCCTATGGTTATTGCAACCGGACCGGGTTCGGCCAGCCGTCAAGCTATCGGAACGGGTGTATTCTTTGGTATGATTGTCGCTGTGACGGTAGGTATTTTGCTTGTGCCTTTCTTCTTTGTGATGATTTATAAGGCAAAAAACAAGCTGAAAACAAAAAAAGCTAATTAACAAAACCTGAAACGTATGAAACGAACGAAATATACTTATCGCTTTTTATACATGCTGACAACTCTGTTGTTTTTGGGCAGTTGTCAGTTGGGCAAACATTATACTCGTCCGAAACTGGACTTGCCCGAAACGCTCGACAGCATGAGTGTAGACACTGTTTCCATCGGAGATTATCCGTGGGAACAGCTCTACACCGATACGACCTTACAAGGATTGATACGTAAGACCTTGTCGTATAATAAAGATATGCTGATAGCCGCAGCGCGCGTTAAGGAGTTGGCTGCAATGAAACGCATTGATTATGCAAATATGTTCCCGGCAGTCGGTGCAAAGGTGTATGCTGAGAAGGAAGCGGAGAATTATGGAGGCAATCATTATAAGTCCGATTATGAGATTGATGCCAAGGCTTCTGTTTCGTGGGAGCTTGATTTATGGGGCAATCTTCGTTGGGCACGCGATAAGAGTCTTGCCGAATTTATGGGATCTGTCGAAAATCAGCGTGCGCTTCGTATGAGTCTGGTTGCACAGGTTGCTCAGGCTTACTTTGAACTGGTTGCGTTGGATAATGAATTGTCTATCGTGCAAAAGACAGTAGATGCCCGTCGGGAAAGTTTGCATTTGGCGCGCGTGCGTTACGAAGGTGGACTGACTTCTGAAACTGCTTTTCGTCAGGCACAGGTGGAGTTGGCACGAACAGCAACATTGGTTCCTGATTTGGAGCGTAAGATTTCTCTGAAAGAAAATGAAATCGCATTTTTGAGTGGCGAATATCCACATCATATCAAACGTTCGGTGTTGCCCGAAGATGTTATGCTTTCTGCCAGTTTACCCGTAGGTTTGCCTTCAGCACTACTGGAACGCCGGCCGGATATCCGTCAGGCAGAGCAGGCTGTCATTGCTGCAAATGCTGCGGTAGGAGTGGCTTTTACCAATTTGTTCCCTCGCATAACGTTGACTGCTACTTATGGTAGCGAGAGTGCTGCATTGAGTGATGTACTGAAATCGCCTTACCATTTGTTGAGTGCTAACATTCTGCAACCGATTTTTGCTATGGGAAAGAATCGTGCGATGCTGAAAGCAAAGAAGGCAGCTTGCGAACAAGCAGCTTATGCATACGAAAAAGCTGTACTGAATGCCTTTAAAGATGCTTATAATGCCATAGCCGAATTTAATAAGATAAAGGAAATCTATGAGACTCGTCTGCGTCTGGAACAAGCATCGAAAAGTACTCTTGACCTTGCACAGCTTCAATATCTGAACGGAGTTATCGGTTATATGGATTTGCTGGATGCACAACGTGGATATCTGGACGCTCAGATAGGTTTGAGTAATGCCGTACGCGACAAGCAGATTAGTATGGTAAATCTTTATAAAGCACTTGGAGGAGGCTGGCAAGAATAACCTGTATGACCTGTTTTTTTACAGTCGGGAGATAAGTTTTTAAAAAAGATGTAGATTATTTTAAGAAACATATTCGAAATATGCCAATAAATCTTTATCTTTGCATCCCGAATTGTGATGTACCCTAATGTGTAGTTTAGTGAAACAGGTAAAGAAAAAAGGTTTTACTCCGGATTCGAGATTGCAGAATTTGATTCAGGCAGTGGTGGAAAACAGAGGTCTTTTCGGGATTTCGTTTTCCTCGAAGCTTTCCTTTTTTCTGAATAATGCTACATTAGGCATTACTCATTCTGATTTTTTCTTTTGTAAGATTTTAAGCAAATGCGTTAATAATAAAAATACCTGGAATTACTTTTCAGTAAGTTCAGGTATTTTTGTATATATAGAGTAGCCAACTAAACGATACGAAATAATATGGAACCGCTAAAGCATGAATGTGGAGTAGCGATGATTCGCTTGCTGAAACCACTAGAGTATTATCAGGAAAAGTATGGCACGTGGATGTACGGGCTTAATAAGTTGTATTTGCTGATGGAAAAACAGCATAATCGCGGTCAGGAAGCTGCGGGACTTGCGTGTGTAAAACTTCAGGCTGATCCGGGAGAGGAATATATGTTCCGCGAAAGAGGATTGGGAGCTGGAGCCATTACTGAAATATTCGGAACGGTACACAGCTATTTCAAAGATCTTACAGCCGAACAGCTTCGTGATGCTGAATATGCGAAAAAGTGCTTGCCCTTTGCTGGAGAGCTCTATATGGGACACTTACGTTATTCTACAACAGGGAAGAGTGGTATTTCGTATGTACATCCTTTTCTGCGTCGCAATAACTGGCGTGCCAAGAATCTTGCTTTGTGCGGAAACTTTAATCTGACAAATGTGGATGAAATATTCGCCGACATTACTGCCTTCGGACAGCATCCTCGTAAATATGCCGATACATATATCATGTTGGAGCAGGTGGGACATCGCCTGGACCGTGAAGTGGAGCGTCTTTACAATGAGTGTAAGGCTGAAGGTCTGGAGGGTATGGATATTACACATGCTATTGAAGACCGTATTGATTTGACTAACGTATTGAAGACATCCAGTCCGAAGTGGGATGGAGGTTATGTGATATGTGGGCTGACTGGTAGCGGTGAAAGTTTTGCTGTACGTGACCCATGGGGTATCCGTCCGGGATTCTGGTATATGGATGAAGAAATCATGGTGTTGGCATCCGAACGTCCGGTTATACAGACAGCATTGAATGTGCCGGCTGACAGTATTCATGAGTTACTGCCCGGACAAGCTATTCTGGTAAACAAAAAGGGAGAAATGCGTCTGGCGCAAATCAATGAGCCGAAAGAAAAGAAGGCTTGTTCGTTCGAACGGATTTATTTCAGTCGAGGAAGTGATATCGATATTTACCGCGAACGTAAGCTGTTGGGTAAGAAACTGGTTAATCCGATACTGAAGGCAATAGACTACGATGTAGTACATACCGTATTCTCTTTCATACCGAATACAGCAGAAGTTGCCTTTTATGGAATGTTGGAAGGTTTCGATAACTATCTGAATGAACTGAAAGTGCAGCGTATTGAGGCCCTGGGACACAAGCCGAGTCATACAGAATTGGAGCAGATTCTGTCACAGCGTATACGTAGTGAGAAAGTTGCAATCAAGGATATCAAATTGCGTACTTTCATTGCTGAAGGAAATACACGTAATGACCTTGCTACACATGTGTACGATATAACTTATGGCAGCTTGATTCCTTATGAAGACAATCTGGTTATTATAGACGACAGTATCGTACGTGGTACTACCTTGAAGCAGAGTATTATCAGCATACTCGACCGTCTTCATCCGAAGAAAATTGTGATTGTATCTTCTTCTCCACAGGTGCGCTATCCTGATTATTACGGTATTGATATGGCAAGTATGGAACAGTTTATTGCTTTCAAGGCCGCGATAGCATTGCTTGAAGAGAGAGGAATGCAGCATGTGATAGAAGAAGCATACCGTAAATCGAAAGCACAGCTTGGACTTCCGAAGGAAGAGATGGTGAATTACGTGAAAGAGATTTATGCTCCATTCACCGACGAAGAAATTTCTGCCAAGATGGTACAATTGCTGACTCCGGCTGGTACACAGGCAAAGGTTGAAATCGTATATCAGACACTTGATGGATTGCACGAGGCATGTCCGGCACATTTAGGTGACTGGTACTTCAGCGGTGATTATCCGACACCGGGTGGAGTGAAACTCGTCAATCAGGCCTTTATCAATTACGTAGAAGAGATTTATCAGTTCTGAAACGTTACAGAACGAAGTCGCTAGCAGTTTTGGTGCCTTTATATAAAGAAGAAAAACAATATTAAAGAAAACGATATAGATAGAAAATGAGAAATGTTACATTAATCCTCGACGACGGGAGCCGCTTTCATGGCAAGTCGTTCGGTTATGAGAAGCCGGTAGCCGGTGAAGTTGTGTTCAACACCGCAATGACCGGTTATCCGGAAAGCTTGACCGATCCTTCGTATGCAGGTCAGTTAATGACGCTGACTTATCCGCTGGTGGGCAATTATGGAGTTCCTCCTTTCACAATCGAAGCAAACGGTCTGCCTACTTTTATGGAGAGTGAAAAGATTCATGCCGAAGCGATTATTGTAAGCGACTACAGTGAAAAGTATTCTCACTGGAATGCGGTAGAGAGCTTGGGTGACTGGTTAAAGCGTGAACAGATTCCTGGTATTACAGGTATTGATACACGTGAGCTGACCAAGGTATTGCGTGAACATGGTGTGATGATGGGAAAAATCGTTTTCGATGATGAACCAGACAATGTTCCTGAAGCAACTTATGCGGGAGTAAATTACGTAGATAAGGTATCATGCAAGGAAGTAATCCGTTACAACGAAGGTGAAGGCAAGAAGAAAGTCGTTCTCGTTGACTGTGGCGTGAAATCGAATATCATCCGCTGTTTGCTGAAACGTGATGTAGAGATTATCCGCGTACCTTGGAACTACGATTTCAATTCACTTGAGTTCGACGGGCTGTTCATTTCAAATGGACCGGGTGACCCTGATACTTGTGATGCTGCTGTACAGAACATTCGTAAAGCTATGCAAAATGAAAAGCTGCCTATTTTCGGAATCTGTATGGGTAACCAGTTGCTTTCGAAAGCAGGAGGAGCAAAAATTTACAAATTGAAATACGGTCACCGCAGCCATAACCAGCCGGTTCGCATGGTAGGAACAGAAAAGTGTTTCATTACTTCACAGAACCACGGTTATGCCGTAGACAATAATACATTAGGAGCCGACTGGGAACCTTTGTTTATCAATATGAATGATGGTTCTAACGAAGGAATCCGCCACAAGAAGAACCCTTGGTTCTCTGCACAGTTCCACCCGGAAGCTGCCAGCGGTCCTACTGATACAGAGTTCCTGTTCGACGAGTTTGTAAAGTTGCTGTAATCCATTAAAAACAAAAGAAAACAATGAAAGAAAATATAAAGAAAGTATTATTGTTAGGTTCCGGAGCTTTGAAAATCGGTGAAGCTGGTGAGTTCGACTATTCAGGTTCGCAGGCACTTAAGGCGTTGAAGGAAGAAGGTATTGAAACTATCCTGATAAATCCGAACATTGCTACCGTACAAACATCGGAAGGCGTGGCAGACAAAATCTATTTTTTGCCTGTTACTCCGTATTTCGTAGAGAAAGTTATTGCTAAAGAACGTCCGGATGGCGTATTATTGTCATTCGGTGGCCAGACAGCCTTGAACTGCGGTGTTGCTCTTTACAAGGCAGGAATATTCGAGAAATACAATGCACGTGTACTCGGTACTCCGGTACAGGCTATCATGGATACAGAAGACCGTGAACTGTTCGTTCAGAAGTTGGATGAAATCAATGTAAAGACCATCAAGAGTGAAGCTGTTGAAAACATCGAAGACGCTCGCCGTGCTGCCAAGGAACTGGGTTATCCGGTTATCATCCGTGCGGCATATGCACTGGGAGGTCTGGGATCTGGTTTCTGCGATAACGAAGAAGAGCTGAACGTACTGGCTGAAAAGGCATTCTCTTTCTCTCCGCAGGTTTTGGTAGAAAAGAGCTTGAAAGGCTGGAAGGAAGTAGAATACGAAGTAGTGCGCGACCGTTTCGACAACTGTATTACAGTATGTAACATGGAAAACTTCGACCCGCTGGGTATTCATACCGGTGAGTCTATCGTAATAGCTCCTTCACAGACACTGACAAACAGTGAATATCACAAACTTCGTGAACTTGCAATCCGTATTATCCGTCACATCGGTATCGTAGGAGAATGTAACGTACAGTATGCGTTCGACCCCGAATCGGAAGACTATCGTGTAATCGAAGTAAACGCTCGTCTGAGCCGTTCTTCAGCTTTGGCTTCTAAAGCAACCGGTTATCCGTTGGCTTTTGTTGCTGCCAAGTTAGGTCTGGGTTACGGTTTGTTCGATTTGAAGAACTCGGTTACTAAAACAACTTCTGCATTCTTCGAGCCGGCACTGGACTATGTAGTATGTAAAATCCCTCGCTGGGACTTAGGTAAGTTCCACGGAGTAGACCGTGAGCTGGGCTCAAGCATGAAGTCTGTCGGCGAAGTGATGGCTATCGGCCGTACATTCGAAGAAGCTATCCAGAAAGGTCTTCGTATGATTGGTCAGGGCATGCACGGATTTGTAGAAAACAAAGAATTGCAGATTGCCGATATCGACAAGGCATTGCGTGAACCGACCGATAAGCGTATCTTCGTTATCTCGAAGGCAATGCGTGCTGGATATACCGTAGATCAGATTCATGAACTGACAAAGATAGACAAGTGGTTCCTCGACAAGCTGATGAACATCATGCAGACTTCGAAGGAACTTCACGAATGGGGCAACAACCACAAGTTGCTGTCACAGCTTCCAAACGATTTGCTGTACAAGGCAAAACGTCAGGGATTCTCCGATTTCCAGGTTGCACGTGCTATCGGTTACGAAGGAGAAATGGAAGATGCTATCATCGATGTCCGTAACCACCGTAAGAGCGTAGGTATCGTACCGGTCGTTAAACAGATTGATACGCTGGCTGCCGAATATCCAGCACAGACCAACTACCTGTATCTGACTTATAGCGGTGTGGCAAACGACGTACACTATTTGGGCGACCATAAGAGTATCGTTGTTCTTGGTTCGGGTGCTTACCGTATCGGATCGTCAGTAGAATTTGACTGGTGCGGTGTTCAGGCGCTGAATACTATCCGCAAAGAAGGATACCGTTCGGTTATGATCAACTATAACCCTGAAACAGTATCAACCGATTACGATATGTGCGACCGTCTGTACTTCGACGAATTGACATTCGAACGTGTAATGGATATCCTCGATTTGGAAAATCCTCATGGCGTTATCGTGTCAACTGGAGGACAGATTCCAAACAACCTGGCACTTCGTCTGGATGCTCAGAAAGTAAATATCCTGGGAACTTCTGCCAAGAGCATCGACAATGCTGAAGACCGCGACAAGTTCTCGGCTATGCTCGACCGCATCGGTGTAGACCAGCCTGAATGGAGCGCGCTGACTTCGATGGAAGATATCAACGCCTTTATACAGAAAGTTGGATTCCCTGTACTGGTTCGTCCGTCGTACGTGCTTTCAGGAGCAGCCATGAACGTATGTTCTAATCAGGAAGAGCTGGAACGCTTCTTGCAGCTGGCAGCCAATGTATCGAAGAAACATCCGGTTGTTGTAAGCCAGTTCATCGAACATGCCAAAGAAGTAGAAATGGACGCTGTAGCACAAAACGGAGAAATCGTAGCATATGCTATCAGCGAACACATTGAGTTTGCCGGAGTTCACTCAGGAGATGCAACTATCCAGTTCCCGCCACAGAAACTGTATGTAGAAACAGTTCGCCGTATCAAGCGCATTTCTCGTCAGATTGCTAAAGAACTGAATATCTCTGGTCCGTTCAACATTCAGTTCCTTGCCCGTGAAAACGATATCAAGGTAATCGAATGTAACCTGCGTGCCAGCCGTTCGTTCCCGTTTGTGAGCAAGGTATTGAAGATAAACTTCATTGAACTTGCAACAAAGGTTATGCTTGGCTTGCCGGTAGAAAAACCAGAAAAGAACTTGTTCGAACTCGATTACGTTGGAATCAAGGCAAGTCAGTTCTCATTCAACCGTTTGCAGAAAGCAGACCCTGTATTGGGAGTCGACATGGCTTCAACCGGAGAAGTAGGATGTATCGGTGAAGATACTTCGTGTGCTGTACTGAAATCAATGCTTTCAGTAGGTTACCGCATTCCGGAAAAGAATATCCTGATGTCAACCGGTACACCAAAGCAGAAAGTAGAAATGCTGAAAGCTGCTCAGGAACTGAAGGCAAAAGGTTACAATATCTTTGCAACAGGCGGAACATCAAAATTCCTTGCCGAAAACGGAATAGAGAATACTCGCGTATACTGGCCGAGCGAAGAAGGACATCCGCAGGCATTGGAAATGCTGCATAAGAAAGAGATCGACATGGTAGTAAATATCCCGCGTGACCTTTCTGCCGGAGAACTCGATAACGGTTATAAGATTCGCCGTGCAGCAGTCGACCTGAATATTCCTCTGGTAACAAATGCACGTCTGGCAAGTGCCTTTATCCATGCATTCTGCACGATGACTATCGACGATATCGCTATCAAGAGCTGGGACGAATATAAATAATCCTGCCTCTTGATAAAATAAATATTACTTAAGCGCCACTTCGGAAAGGGAAAGTTTCCGGGTGGCGCTTTTTCTTTAAAAAGGCTGTTTCCTCATGGCAGGATTCAGCCTTTTGTTGTTCCTTTACGCATTTTTTATGATATCGATGTAAGTATATTCCCAAACGAGCGACTAAATAAAGTAAAAAACATGTAGAAACCAGATGCTGTATGAATAAAAACCTGCAACAAGAAAAAGACTTTCTCCTGCTGATTGAGTCGCACAAACGAGTCATTTATAAAGTCTGTTACATGTATGCAACCGATGATGAACTGTTGAACGACTTGTATCAGGAAATAGTAATGAACCTTTGGCGCGCCTATCCCAGTTTTCGTGGCGAAAGCTCTCCAGCCACGTGGATATACCGCATCAGCCTGAACACATGCATTTCGTACCGGCGGAAATCAAAACATCAGATTCAGGCTGTAACCTTACCGGTCAATTTCGAAGCTTTTGCCGAAGACGACGGAAACAAATCGTCGCAATTGCGTGAGCTTTACCGGTTGATACACGCACTCAATCCGCTGGAACGGGCACTTATCCTGCTTTGGCTGGAAGAAAGAAGTTACGATGAAATAGCCCGGATAGTGGGAATATCGAAAAACAATGTCGGTGTCCGTCTGAACCGTATCCGTGAAAAACTGAAAAATATGTCGAACCAATAAATGTCTGCTTTATGGAACTTGAAGAACTGAAAAATCAATGGAACTTGCTTAGTGAACAACTGAAAAAGAATGAAATCATCAATCATGAAGCGATAAAAAGAATGATAGAAAAACGTACCCTGAGTGCCCGCGACCGTCTGATAGGGGCCAATGTAATTGCCGTTTTTGTACTTACAGGCATGCTGTTTCTGTTTCCGCTAGCAGCTACCCGAGTAATTATCAGACAAGAACTTCTCTGGATGTTCTACATCGTGTTTCCACTCCTCATTCTATATTCACTATGGAACATACATGTATTGTATAAATTCAATCTGGCTACCCGTACCTTACTCGAACTCCACCGTTGGGTATTATCCTATAAGCGCAGGCTTCGCATAGAAATTTGGTGTACTCCCTTTCTTACACTGGGACTTTTTATCTCTGTTTTCCTTATTCATCACCACTACCGCAATCTGCTTATGGTCGTTTTCGATATCCTGATGCTGTCTGTGGGGATGATGGCAGGATATATATGTTATCGCTATATAGATAAGCGTTCGGTAGATGAAATAGAGCAAGGAATGAAAGACTTACAGGATCTGGAGTAGGTTAAATATATCGGAAAAACAGGAACGTTGGCAGTGTTGTCGGATTGCCGGGCAACATTGCCAAAACCATTGCTGAAGTTTTATGAAAAACATGCTGAATTCTTGCTAAAACTTTGTACAAACTTTTGGGAAGTTTGTACGAAAGATAAAATAATCTGTACAAATAAATGACATAATTTGTACATCTTTTCCGAAACACATGCTGAAGACTTTGGGGAATGATGGACGGAGAAAAATGATTTACAGAAATAATATTTTATTTTTGTGAAAAATAAAATAGATAATCATGTCAAAGCAACAAAAAGCATTATCTCCAGAACAATATATCCGCCAGCGAGCACGTAAGTTGCCCATTGGTGATTGTTATCTCACAGAAGGATGGGAAGATTGTGGAGAATTGATGGTATGGGTAACCCGGTGTCACCCGCAGCAAACCTATACAGTAGGAATTTATCTCATTGATACATTCTGCTGTGGAGTAAAAGATAGTCACTGGTATTTCAGCCTCGATAAATCGGATTATGCAGACTTGCTGAAAAAGATGGAAGAATGTGAAGACTTGAAGAAAGTTTCTTACGAGGAGGTTCATAATCTGATATACGGAGTGATTTCATTTGCTCAGGAAGGAGGCATAGAACCAGATTCGTCATTTAATCTTACTCAGTTCCTTTTGGAGGAAGATACAGAGGATATTCCTTTAATAGAATATACATTTGGAAAAGACGGAAGGCATTGTATATTTACTGACAACCGCCTGGAGCTGTCTGCCTATGTAACTAAGCTTCAGAAGGCTTTGGAAGATGATTTTTTGTTCGTATTGCCAGACATGGATAAACCTAGGGAAGGACGTGAATACTCGGGTTTTGATTTTGCAGGATTATTTTCGAATAAGAATGATGAAGATGATGAGACAGATACCGAAAGATATTCTTTTACGTACACCGGTTATCCTGAGAACTTGTCTGTAAAATATGAATGGCTGATTCCTTTATTAAGTAATCCGGATAATGCGTTTTATTTGTCTGATGAGTTGATTAAGTCAATTCTGGCAGTGCCTCGGGATGAACTGAGAAAAGATTTAGAACAGATTGTGCTTTATGAAACAGGATATACCTGCGGAGAGATACCCGACGAATGCTGGGATAGCAAGACTGATACAGAACTTCTGCATTGTATCGTACTATTGGGTGAAGTCGGTAATGAAGAATCCTTGTCGACTGTATTGCTGTCGCTGTGTCAGAATCAGGACTATTATGATTTCCATTTTGGAGATGCGGCGGAAGAAGCTTACGTGCCTACGCTTTATATGTTGGGAAAAGACCATCTGGACAAGCTAATGGAATATATGAAAACTCCGGGGCTTTATTCATTTGCCCGTATTCATATAGTCGAGGCTGTAGCCCGGATTTGCCGTTATCAGCCAGAGCGCCGTCTGGAAGTCATAGAGTGGTTCCGCCATCTGCTGAGCTTTTACGATGGCAGACTGGAAACTTGTCAGTGTTGCGATGGCATGCTTATAGGTATGCTGGCGAATAGTCTGATAGATATGCATGCTATGGAATTACTGCCTGAAATAAAGAAACTGTATGACACGGGTCTGGTAGATGAAATGTGTTGCGGTGACTTTGAAGAAGTTCAGAATGAGATATTGCATAGTTCATCAGACTTGAGTGAAAATTATCCTGTAGATATCTATGAAAGATATCATCGTTTGAAAAGATGGATATAGTTTGGTGAGGGCTATGTAGAGATAAGTTTAATCTTATATAGATGAAATTATAAAGCCATATCATTCTCTGAAAAGAGCTTGATATGGCTTTGATTTTTTATATCTTATGAATTTTATCGTACAGTAATAATTTGTATTTAAATAAATATATATTCATATTCCAGCATTAGTATATTTAATTTATTCTTTAATTTATTTTGAATACGTAGTTGTTTTCCGTATATTTATAGAGCAATTAAAAAGTAATTTTATGAAAGTATAATATATACAAGAGTTAATTCAATAGGTGACAGACTGAATACAGACAAGTAGGAAGCTTAGTTTATACAGAGATACTAAAAATTGAAGTTACTGGTGTTTTGAGGAAAAGATAAGTGGAGTATAAAGAAGAATTCTGAACGTCCTATGTTGGTTAAGGTCTTAGGGTTTTGCGAAAGTAATTTAATTGATATAGAACTTAGTCGCTTAGGTAGAAATGCCTTTAAACCGCTAGAAGTGGTCAAAAGACTTGTAAATTACAAAATCAAAAAGAACAATTATCTTTGCTATATAAAATAAATAGCTATTAACCTTTCCTACAATTATGGTTGCTATTTCATTCGCTTACATACAGTAGAAAGGGAAAATATTAAATTCTGTTTGAATACGTGAGAGTTCAGTATACTGTAAAAGCTGGAAAACTGAGGAACGTTGGAAGTAATAAAACAAAAAAAGAAAGAAGAACACAAAGAAGTTATTGCTCTATTTAAAAAAAGTTATTCAATTCGTAATATTTACTCAATACGAGTATTGGCATTAGTATGGTTTTAAAGATAAAGTAAGATTTTATATAAATTAAAAGAATATATCATGAGTATAGAACATATCCGTAAAATCTATACAATAGATAACAAATTCTATTTGGTAGATATAGATAATCATTGCTTATATGATGTTAAATTTATTGAAGATGAATGTTATGGGCTTAGACGATTTATCAGTTGCATTAATGGACAAAATATGTATGGATGTATTAATAATAAATTCGAAGAGGTAATAAAATGTCAATATATATGTATGTCAATGTATAGTGATTATGCCTATAGCGTTTCTTTTCGAAATCCTAAAAAAATATACCATAATGATGAAAAATATTTTAATTTTTTAATTAATCATAAAGGTATTCCTATAAATATTATAAGCACAAAAGAAAATGGACTAAATAAACAAACAATAATAGAATTTGAAGAATATATAGCTATTACAAATTTTAGGAATAACTTAGCTATTGGACTATCTAGAAATGGGAAGCTAGGTATTGTTCGTTCTAATGGAAGCACTTTCATAGAAGCAATATATGATTATATAAGATTAAATATAAATGAGTTTCATATTTATGCAGAAATAGAAGGGGAAGGGGTGATTATTATTTACTTACCTGAGAAAAAAACATGGGTGAGAATGACTAAGGAATATAAATTTGAAAACTATGATATTGGTGAAAGAATTTTTATTCTTAAATACAACGATAAATGTACTGCAATAGATTTTAGTGGAAGAAATATAATACAACCAATATATCAGAAATTACAGTTTAAAGGGAACTATATATTGGCAAAAAATGAAAATAATAAAACTGGAGTGATATTAAAAGACAATCCTCAGAGTATAATAGTACCTTTTGAATATACAGATATTATTCCACTTGATAAAGAATTTTTCTACATAAGAAATGATGAATACATAGGATTATACTCTATAAATGAAAAAAAAATCATTATTCCAACAATATTGCCTGTAAATATGCAATTATTTCCGCAATATTTAGGGGAAGGGGTTATTGGTTATAAACTTAACTCAGAAAAAGGATTTATAAATTTTGATGGAGAAAAACAATTTACATTCAATGGAAATTTCAAAACTGGTTTCAATAATAATTTTGCATATATTATACAATATAATAAATGTGTTAAAATAGATAAATTAGGTAATAAATTAGAAGAAACAGAAATTATAATTGATAAAAATGAAGAAGATGATATATGTTGGACTGAAGAGGATAGTTGGGATGTTATGACTGATGGAGCATTTGGAAAGTATCCTGGTGGTGATATAGATTATGAGAAATTTGGATTTTGAGATCTGTAGAGGTTATAGTTAAGCATTCGGTAAACCACGTATTTTCGTCTCCAACTTCCATCATTAACTTTACGTCCAAAAAGCCAAGTTATGATGATACGAGAGAAGTAGTAGAGATAATGAACTACTGCAAAGAGTACAAAATGACTTATAAGTCAAGATTAGAGGAACTCAATATCCCTGTATGGCGGTTTTATGACAACATAAAAGAGCCTACTATAAAAGTAAGCTCTTTTGTAAAATCTTATTTTGTTTTTAACCAATCCCATAGAGAAGTGTTCATACGACCGTAATAATTATACGCATCCTTAGACATTTCTATTACCAATATAGAGTTTGTTTCAAACTCATTAGCCGATATTTTTTCATATACTTCTTTCGTTGTATATTGCGTTTCTACAAACCAATGATTTCCCCAAAATGTATAATTGGGACCTAAAGATTTAATTCTATCTCTTAATATGTCACTATCTAATGACGGGTCATATATTACTAATATTATCTTTTTCATAACATTTCCAGTTTCATTTTTAGAATATCTTTCATCTCAGTTTGGCGTTCTTCCCAATTACCATTCCATTCAACAATGTATTTAAATTTTTGCGGCTTGGAATTTGTAGAATACAAGCAATAAATGATTTCCCATTTTCCTGCTTTTGCTTCTATATTTTTTAAACCAAGTATTTTTAATGTTGCTGGAATAATATCTGTTTTACCATCTGGAGTTGATTGCTTTTGTGGAGCAATAATCTCAAATAATGGCAAGACTTTTTTGCCTTGATATGGAATATAAACGATATTATTTCCTAAGTTCCAATTAATAGGAGCATTTTCCACTGTCAACGTAGTAATCGAATTATCTGATATAAACGAAGCACTCTCAACGTATAGTTCACAATTCTGGGCATTAATATTTCCATTATTAAAGAACTGAACAGAATTATGATACCTTCTCGCTTTTTTCGTCCCTTTTATATTTTCGACTTCTTCAATAGCCTCATCACTATTTAATTGAATGACAAAAGTCACTTTTTTAAATAGTGACCTTATTTCGTCCAAAAACAATGCCACAATTACCGCTGAACATGTTCCGAAGGCAACGAATCCATTAATGACATTGCCATAATAGTCACCTTTAGATATTGGAGTATTAGTTATTTCGCAGGGACCAAGACCTAAAGGAAGAAACACCCCCAAGAAATATCCTATAATTAAGGAAATTCCACAAAGTAATAATACAATCTTCCACTTCATACTTACAATATTTATTTCTATATGCAAATATAAGCAGAAAATCTCATTTTATGGTTACTTCTATCAGAATAACTAATCAGGTCCCCAATTGTTTAGGTTATAATGTATATAATTACGTATCCTTTTTAATCGTACCTATGGAATTGAATGGCATTTATATATGTGTCGTCAAGTCATATGGGGCTTTTATTGCATGGAATTAGAACTTGTAAAGCTGAGTTGTTACTTTATATATTATGATTACCTTATAATGTGATTGATTAACAATAATAAAAGGTTAATCAAAATACCTTATAGAAATAAAATGTCAGATTTTTATGTCCTTTTCTTCAGATAAATACATCTCGGTAGTCCACCATATTTCAACGCTTGTTTTATATACGTATATCCTAATTTTTCCATGTTACTGCGTGAAAAAGAATTTTCCGGATGGACCGTACATAACAAATAACGGTATTGGGTTTTGCGTAGGGCTTCTTCTGCCTGACTTATAAGTAAACGTTGTAGTCCGTAACCTCGGAAGTTGGGATGCACTGCTACCGTATCCATATGTGCTACACTGCACAACTCTGCTTCAGATAATCCGATGTCGTAACCTAGGTTCTCGGAATTTTTTCCGGGAAAGACGACAATGAATAATCCGGCAGTCTGTCCTGATACACTTTCAATGGCTTTCCATATAATGCCTGTGTGAGTAGACAATAGCGACTTTATATAATCTTTGTCTTCTTCTGGAGCAAACCATTCCCGGTGTTCCATGTTTTTCCAGATACTTGTTATAAATGATGTCAGTTCGTCTGCATCTGCTATGGTTGCTTGGGTTATGCTGAACTTCATTGGCTACGGACGTGGAATCGATGGTTTATAATTTCCTTAACTCCTGATACAATCGTTGTACCGGAAGCCCCATTACATTGAAGTAGGAACCTTTCAGGCCGGTTACTCCGATGAAGCCGATCCATTCTTGTACACCATATGAGCCTGCTTTGTCCATCGGTCTGTAATGTTCTACATAGAAACGGATATCTTCTTCACTCAACTGGTCGAAGGTTACTTCTGTAACCGAGGCAAAGGATTTTTGGAATTCGGTAGTCGTAAGGCATACTCCGGTTATGACCTGGTGAGAGCGTCCCGACAGTTTGCGCAGCATTTGGCAAGCCTCTTCTTCATCTTTAGGCTTTCCTAAGACTTCTCCGTCTATGTAGACTATGGTATCGGCAGTGATAATAAGTTCGTCTGCCTGCATGGATGGACGATAGGCGTCTGCCTTTTCGCGGGCAATGTAGATGGGAATTTCTTCACCTTTCAGTGTTTCGGGGTAGGTTTCGTCAATACCGGGCAGAAGCTTTACTTCATAATCTATTCCCAGTCCGGATAACAGTTCCCGGCGACGTGGGGAGTTGGAAGCCAGCTTTATCTTATATTTTTTCAGGTTTTCGAGCATAATTGTTTGTTTTTATATTACCAGCCAAAGGCTTCTTCGTGTGACATCCATTTGCCTTGTGCACGCAATACTTGTTCTACTACATCACGTCCGCATCCGTAGCCTCCGTTGCGGTGTGAGATATATGTGCAGATGGCTTTTATCTCAGGAGCTGCATCGGCGGGGCAGCAGGGGAGTCCTACAAGACTTAAAACTTCGTAGTCGGGGATATCATCGCCCATATAGAGTACTTCCTCTGGCTTCAGATTGTATTTCTCCATTAATTCGGCATATTCTTTGGTCTTTACGGCTGCTCCCATGTAGATGTCTTTTATGCCAAGGCCCTCGTAACGTTTACGTACAGCTTCTGTCTTTCCTCCGGTGATGATTGCAACATGTAGTCCGCATTTTACGGCGAGTTGCAAGGCATAACCGTCTTTTATGTTGACCGAGCGCATCGGTTCTCCGTTAGGATGCAGGGTAATGGTTTCGGCACTTAACACGCCGTCTACGTCGAATATCAGTGCACGTATTTTAGTAAGATCGTAGTTTATCATAAGGTTTCTTTTTTATTGCTAGCGTATTCGTGAATGTTTTTACTGATCAGTTCGTATATCTCTGCTAAGCGCGGTTCGCTTTTCAGCATTTCCAGATGGCGGTTGATGACATTTTCATCGTATCGCTGTGCCGGTCCGGTTTGTGCATCGACGGGAGGCAGTTCGTGTACTTTCCGGGCTGTTTCGTCAATCAGCGGGAGCATGGCTTCGAAGGGAAGACCGTTTGCTGAAAGCAGATGACTGGCAACGGCATACATGTGATTGGCAAAGTTGCAGGCAAATACTGCTGCGATGTGCAGGTATCGCCGTTGCTCGGATGATGCTTCATGTACTTTGCTTCCCAGATGGAGGGCGATTTCGTTCAGAAGCTTCAGGTCGGCAGCTGTATGTGCTTCGGTAAAAAATGTAACTTCACGAAAATCTACCTGACGCAGTTTGCTGAATGTCTGCATGGGGTAGAGTACACCATAATGTTCTGCCAGTCCTTGCCATACGTTCATGGGAACACTGCCCGCTGTATGTACAAACAGGGCTTGGGGAGCACGTTGTACTAGCTTGGGAAGTATGTCGTTCAGTGCTGAGTCTTTCACGGAAACGATATATAAATCTCCCTCATGGGTGATTTGGCTTAAATCTGTAGTATAGGGACATTTCAGTTTGGCGGCAAGTTCGGAAGCGGAAGCTTCTGTACGGCTGAATACCTGACGGATATTATATCCGGCTTGTGATAAAGCTACGGAAAGGTGAGTCGCTACGTTGCCGGCCCCTATCATGATGATGTTTTTTATATTCATGGTGAAAATGATTTTTTCGTTTGCGGGACTTTTTATCGTGATGACAACCAGTAGAGCAGTATTCCTATCAGCAGTAGGGAAGCGGGAAGCAGGTAGCCTGACATTTGTCCCAGCAGCGTAGTTACCAGACCGATGTTCTGGATGAGCCAGATTCCGGCAAGAATGATGCCTACCGACTTGTCTGCCTTGAACCATAAGAAAGCGACGGCTGCATAAAGTAGCATGGTGTCTTTTTGCATAACCCAGGACAGACCGTGGGAAGAAAAACCTATCAGCCGGTCGGCAAGATAGAGTATTCCCATCAATGCAAGAAAAACTGCGGTAGCACGGTATGTATCTTTATGGTTTGATGCTTTTGCTGCCACGTTTATTCTCCTCCGTATTTATTGATATGTACTTTTTCCCATTGCAGGTGTGACTCGTCGAAAGGTTTACGCTCCATACCTTTGTGGCCGATGGCTACGATGGACAAAACCTGTAACTGAAGAGGTATGCCGAGAATGCCGTGCACATACTCGTCCGATGACATGCCGGTAGCGGTGTATCGTTCGCGTACTTGTATCCAGCAGCTTCCCAGTCCCAGATCTTCGGCTTGTAGCTGAATCATCAGAGAGGCTATAGACGCATCTTCTATCCATACGTCGCTTGCCAGCGGATCCGCCAGTACGACGATGGCAAGAGAGGCTTCTTTCAGGAAAGATGATCCCATTTCCTTGCAGCGTGAAAGCTTGTCGAGTGTTTCTTTATCGTCTACTGCTATAAACTGCCAGCAGTTGCTCCGTTTGGAAGACGGCGACATGAGGGCTGCCTTCAGCAGGGTTACCACTTCTTCTTGTGTCAGTTCTTCATCGGTGAACTTACGCATACTGCGCCGTTGTTTTATCAATTCGCTGAAACTCTTCATAAAATCTTCGTTTTTAACACGACAAATATAACCTTTAAACTCGTAATGCTCAAAAAAAATCATAAATTTGCGATACAATGGCTATCAGGTTGACTACATATGAGCATGCAAAGGACATTCCTGAGCTTCCGGGAACCAATGTCTTTCATTCTACTGATTTGTTCCGTGTATTGGAACAAACCCCGGGGTATCGTCCTGTGCTCTTGGTTGCTTTCGAAGGGGATAAACCGATAGGTAAACTGCTGTGTATTACCCGGCGGAATTTTCGTCTGCTGGGGTTTACTGAAAAAACATACGTTTACGGTGTGGGAGAGTATTTTAATACGGAACGGAAACGGGAAGAGATTTTCAATGAATTATTGACGTATTTTACTACTCTGTATAAGGAGGGATCTTTTCTGTTGGAGTTTCGAAACTTAGAAGAACCGTTGTTCGGCTACCGTTATTTCAGGCAGAACGGGTATTTTCCGGTCCGGTGGCTGCGTGTTCGCAATTCGATACACCACGAACAGCTTGATAAATGGATGAGTGCTTCCCGTAAACGCCAGATTGCCAGGGGACTTAAAAATGGGGCTTCTATTGAAATTGCCTCCAGCCTGGAAGATATAAGGGCTTTCTTCATGATGCTGAAAAAATATTATTCTCCCAAAGTACATCGTTATTTACCTGATTTTCATCTTTTTGCTTTTTTCTCTGAAGAATCTTTTCCGGCTGGAATGGGTAAAATCTTTATAGTCCGTTATAAAGAAAAGATTATTGGTGGTTCGGTTTGTTTGTTTTCTGATGATACTGCTTACCTGATGTTTTCTGCTGGGATGCGCAAGAGTTATCCGTTGCTTTATCCGGGAGTGCTTGCTGTATGGGAGGCAATGACTTATGCCAGAGAGCATGAATATAGTCATTTTGAATTTATAGAAGCAGGACTTCCTTTCAAGAAATTCAGTTATCGGGATTTTATTTTACGTTTCGGAGGTAAACAGTTGAGTACACGTCGTTGGTTTAAGGTACGGTGGAACTGGCTGAATCGCTTGCTTATTCGTATTTATGTGTAATTTATATAGATATATGTTATGATTGATCCTGTTTATAGTGCGGCTCCCGACCGTTATCACGGTGGAATGAAATATCGCAGGGCTGGTAAGAGTGGCATCCTGCTTCCTGAAATTTCTCTTGGACTTTGGCACAACTTCGGAGATGTGGATACGCTGTCAGGCAGTAAAGAGAAAATTCATCATGCTTTTGACAAGGGAATTACTTATATCGATCTTGCTAATAACTATGGACCTTCTTATGGATCGGCTGAGGAAACGTTCGGGCAAATCATGAAGAAATCCATGGCTCCTTATCGTGATGAACTTTTTATTTCTACGAAGGCTGGACATGATATGTGGGAGGGGCCTTATGGGATATGGAATTCACGGAAGCATCTTATGGCTAGTATTGACCAGAGTTTGAAACGGATGAATCTGGAGTATGTAGATATTTTTTATAGTCATCGCTATGATCCGGAAACTCCACTTGAAGAAACCTTGCAGGCACTTGTCGATATCGTACGTCAGGGCAAGGCTCTTTATGTAGGCATATCGAAGTATCCTAAAGAGGCGGCGGAAATAGCTTATCGATATCTTGCCGACAATCATGTGCCTTGTCTGCTTTATCAAGGGCGTTATAATTTGTTCAATCGTGAGCCGGAAGAGGAGGGCATCTTGGATCAGGCTAGTAAACATGGCAGTGGGTTTGTTGCCTTTTCACCTTTGGCGCAGGGATTATTGACCGGTCGTTATCTGGATGGTATTCCTGATGATTCACGTATTGCCCGGGGAGGTCATCTTAAGAAAGAAGCTCTGACGGAGGATGTTCTTCGTAAAATCAGGGACTTGAACGAAATAGCCGCACGGCGTGGGCAGACTTTGGCCGAAATGTCATTGGCATGGTTGCTGAAAGATGAGAAGGTTACTTCTGTCATAATTGGTGCCAGTTCGGTAAAACAGATTGACGATAATTTGAAGTCTTTAGATAATACGTCGTTCTATGATGAGGAAATATGTCTGATAAATAATGTTTTAAGTCGTTGATATCCAGTTTGGAGAATGGAACGATTCATGCATCAGCCAATATCTTTATCGTGAAAAAATATTTCTGACAACTACGCTTTGTATAAAATAAAAATAAACTAAAAAAAGCGTTAGTTGATGAAAATAAAATAGGGAAATATTTCTTTATTCTGCACATTTTTGTTTTCTTTGTGCAGTTGATATAAACCAACTTTAGATTTTAATACCATTAAAAGCAACTTAATTATGAAAATTTCTCACATTGAACATTTGGGCATTGCGGTGAAAAGTATCGAAGAAGCCCTTCCTTATTATGAAAATGTACTCGGATTGAAATGTTATAATATAGAAACCGTAGAAGATCAGAAAGTAAAAACTGCTTTCCTGAAATGTGGTGAAACAAAAATTGAACTGCTGGAGCCTACGGGACCTGATAGCACAATTGCCAAATTTATTGAAAACAGAGGCATGGGAGTTCATCATGTGGCTTTTGCAATAGAAGACGGAGTAGCAAATGCGTTGGCTGAAGCTGATGCAAACGGCATTCGCCTGATCGACAAAGCGCCTCGAAAAGGTGCAGAAGGACTGAATATTGCTTTCCTTCATCCGAAATCAACTATGGGGGTATTAACCGAACTTTGCGAAAAATAATTAAGGGCAATGAATGAAATGGTGAAGACATTAGCCGTTTGTTGTCATTCAGAATAGAGAAGTGGCGGAGAATTTTGTAAACGTTCATCGGATGTATACGAAGTTCTTCGTCACTTTGTTGCTTTAAAACAATCGGTTGTTAACCATTTTATCTTGCCATTTACTAATACATAAATTTCTAGTACCATGAGTAACCAACTTGAAAAAGTAAAAGAGCTTATCGAACTGCGTGCCCAGGCGCGTCTTGGCGGTGGTGAGAAAGCTATCGAAAAGCAACATGCTAAAGGGAAATATACTGCACGTGAACGTATTGCTATGCTGCTTGATGAAGGAAGTTTCGAAGAAATGGATATGTTTGTAAAACATCGTTGTACAAACTTCGGAATGGATAAGAAGCATTATCTGGGCGATGGTGTAGTTACTGGATATGGAACAATAGAAGGAAGATTGGTTTATGTCTTTGCACAGGACTTTACCGTATCTGCCGGCTCTCTGTCAGAAACCATGTCACTGAAGATTTGTAAGGTAATGGATATGGCTATGAAGATGGGAGCTCCTTGTATCGGACTGAATGACTCAGGTGGTGCCCGTATTCAGGAAGGTATCAATGCACTGGCTGGATATGCTGAAATTTTCCAGCGTAATATTTTGGCTTCTGGTGTGATTCCGCAGATTTCGGGTATCTTTGGTCCGTGTGCCGGAGGTGCTGTATATTCACCTGCACTGACAGACTTTACTTTGATGATGGAAGGTACTTCCTATATGTTCCTTACAGGTCCGAAAGTTGTAAAGACTGTTACCGGAGAGGATGTTTCTCAAGAAGATTTGGGAGGTGCAAGTGTACACTCTACTCGTTCGGGTGTAACTCATTTTACTGCTGCTACAGAAGAAGAAGGCTTGGCTCTGATTCGTAAGTTATTGAGCTATATCCCTCAAAATAATTTGGAAGAACCACCTTATGTAGACTGTACAGATCCGATTGATCGTCTGGAGGATTCTTTAAATGAAATTATTCCGGACAGCCCGAATAAGGCTTACGATATGTATGAAGTTATCGGAGCAATTGTCGATAATGGTGAGTTCCTCGAAGTTCAGCGTGATTTTGCAAAGAATATCATTGTCGGTTTTGCACGTTTCAACGGACAGTCTGTTGGTATTGTTGCCAACCAGCCTAAGTTCCTTGCCGGAGTATTGGACTGCAATGCTTCTCGTAAGGGAGCACGTTTCGTCCGTTTCTGTGATGCTTTCAATATTCCTATTGTTTCATTGGTAGATGTTCCGGGATTCCTTCCGGGTACAGGACAGGAATATAATGCTGTTATCTTGCACGGAGCTAAATTGCTTTATGCATATGGTGAAGCTACTGTTCCAAAAGTGACAGTTACATTGCGTAAGTCGTATGGTGGTTCACACATCGTAATGAGTTGTAAGCAGTTGCGTGGAGATATGAACTATGCATGGCCGACTGCTGAAATTGCCGTAATGGGTGGTGCTGGAGCTGTAGAGGTATTGTATGCAAAAGAAGCTAAAGAAGCTGCCGATCCGAAAGCATTTATGGCTGAAAAAGAAGCTGAATATACCAAGTTGTTTGCCAACCCGTATAATGCTGCAAAATATGGTTATATAGACGATGTGATTGAACCGCGTAATACTCGTTTCCGTATCATTCGTGCCTTGCAGCAGTTACAGACTAAGAAGCTGACAAATCCAGCTAAGAAACACGGAAATATTCCATTGTAATTCGTGGGTTATTCTGATTATTAACTTTCAACTTAAGAAATCTATGAGAAAAAACAGAATAGGAATATTTCTTTCCCTGCTGTTGCTGATCGGTTTTACTTCTTGTACAGAACAGAAATCGAACAGTAAGCTGGTCATCAATGAGGTGTTGGTGGACAATCAGACCAACTTTCAGGATGATTATGGTGTGCATAGCGGCTGGATTGAAATATTCAATAAGGCATATAGTACAGCCGATTTGGCCGGATGCCTGCTGAAAGTGAGCAGTCAGCCCGGAGATACTGTTACGTATTTTATTCCGAAAGGAGATGTGCTGACAAGCATTAAGCCACGCCAGCATACACTTTTCTGGGCGGACGGAAATCCTAGACGGGGTACTTTCCATACTAACTTTGTACTGAGTAAAACTAATGCCAACTGGATCGGATTATATGATTCTGGTAAAAAGCTGCTTGATCAGGTTGTTGTTCCGGCTGGTATATTGGCTGCAAATCAATCGTACGCTCGTGTAGGGGATGCATCTGCCGAATGGGAAGTGAAAGGTGCAAGTGCTGATAAATATGTCACTCCAAGTACGAACAACCAGACGATAGAAAGCAATCCGAAGATGGATAAGTTCGAACAGCATGACCCGGTAGGTATCGGTATGGCTATATCGGCTATGAGTGTTGTTTTCCTGGGATTAATATTGCTTTATATCTGCTTTAAGCTGATTGGTAAGGCGGCTATTAAGTTGCGTAAGCGCAATGCAATGATCGCACACAACATTACCGATAAGCAAGAAGCTAAGGAAAAGAAATTGGGCGAAGCACCGGGAGAAGTGATTGCTGCTATCTCTATGGCACTGCATGAAGCACAGGGAGCCGATCATGATGTAGAAGAAACCATTCTGACTATCAGTCGTGTGAAACGTAGTTATTCTCCGTGGAGTTCGAAGATTTATACATTGCGTGAAACTCCACATAAGAAATAATCATCCTAAAATGATAAGAAACCATGAAAGAATACAGATATAAAATTAACGGAAACTTGTATAAAGTAACCGTGGGTGACATAGAAGACAATAATGTGCGTGTAGAAGTAAACGGCACGCCTTATACCGTAGAACTCGAAAAACAGAACAAACCGAAAATTAAGCCGGTAGTACGTACTGCATCTACTACTCCTGCTGCTCCTCCTGCTGCTGTGACTCGTCCGGCAAGTGTAGGAAGCAAATCTGGTATCAAGTCACCGCTGCCGGGAGTTATTCTCGAAATCAAAGTAAAAGAAGGCGATACCGTGAAACGTGGACAGACCTTACTTGTATTGGAAGCCATGAAGATGGAGAACGATATCAAGGCAGACCGCGACGGTAAAGTTACTGCTATTAAAGTAAGTAAAGGAGAATCAATTCTTGAAGGTACAGACCTTATAATCATCGAATAATATGGGAGAATTTAGTAGTTTCTTACAAAATAACCTGGCAGACTTCTGGACATATACCGGTTTTTATAATGCCACAGCAGGACATCTCATCATGATCCTGATAGGTATTGTGTTCATTTATCTTGCCGTTGCTAAGGAATTCGAACCGATGTTGTTGATTCCTATCGGATTCGGTATACTTATCGGTAACATTCCGTTTAATATGGAAGCCGGACTGAAAGTAGGTATCTACGAGGAAGGCTCAGTACTTAACATTTTGTATCAGGGAGTGACTTCCGGATGGTATCCGCCGCTTATCTTTTTGGGCATTGGAGCCATGACGGACTTCTCGGCGTTGATATCTAATCCGAAGTTGATGCTGATCGGTGCTGCGGCACAGTTTGGTATCTTTGGAGCATATATGATTGCGCTGGAAATAGGTTTCGATCCGATGCAGGCTGCTGCTATCGGTATCATTGGTGGAGCTGACGGACCGACCGCTATCTTCTTGTCATCGAAACTTGCACCTAATCTGATGGGAGCAATTGCCGTGTCTGCTTATTCGTATATGGCACTTGTCCCTGTTATACAACCTCCTGTAATGCGATTGCTTACAACAAAGAAGGAACGTCTTATCCGTATGAAAGCACCTCGTGCCGTATCACATACAGAAAAGGTTATGTTCCCGATTATAGGTTTGTTGCTTACTTGCTTCTTGGTTCCTTCCGGTCTGCCATTGCTGGGTATGTTGTTCTTCGGTAATCTGTTGAAGGAAAGTGGTGTAACCCGCCGTCTTGCCGAAACAGCTCGTGGTCCGCTGATTGATACAATTACTATTTTGTTGGGACTGACCGTAGGAGCATCTACTCAGGCATCTGAGTTCTTGACTTGGGATTCTATCAAGATCTTTATCTTGGGAGCGCTGTCATTCTTTATTGCTACAGCATCGGGAGTTATCTTTGTCAAGATCTTCAATTTGGTATTGAAGAAAGAAAATAAAATCAATCCGCTTATCGGTAATGCCGGAGTATCGGCAGTACCCGACTCTGCACGTATTTCTCAGGTAGTAGGATTGGAATATGATCCGACTAACTATCTGCTGATGCATGCAATGGGACCGAATGTTGCAGGAGTAATCGGTTCGGCTGTAGCTGCCGGTATCTTATTGGGCTTCTTGGTTTAAACGGAGTTTGTTGGTAATCATTTTAATTTGTTAACCCTCTGTCGGACTGTATAGATCAGTCAGACAGAGGGTTAACTGTTTTCGTAGATGCTAATTTGTGGCATACTGAAATTTAGACTGACTTTAAGCTATCATGCTTTTGCTAGATTGAAAATAAGTTGTACTTTCGTCCACTCATTTTTTGACTTCAATTTTGGGGATTATGGAACTTACAGAGAATAAACTAAAGCAGAGAGTACAGCGTAATATACTGACTGTATCAGTATTGATTCTGGTAGGAAAGTTTATAGCATATTACCTCACAAATTCAGTTGGTGTTCTGACCGATGCCATGGAGAGTATTGTCAACGTTGTTGCTGGGGCAATAAGCTTGTTTAGTCTGTGTCTTTCGGAAAAGCCTAAAGACCAGAATCATCCTTTCGGACATGGAAAGATTGAACTTATATCGGCTTCTATCGAAGGTATATTGATTTCGATAGCAGGAGGAATGATTATTTATGAAGGTATTAAGCGTTTGCTGGTACCTACCGATATTCAGAAGATTGATGTCGGTATCTATATCATAGCTGTATCCGGGCTTCTTAATTACCTGATGGGATGGTACAGCATAGCTGTAGGAAAGAAATACGATTCGATTGCTCTCGTTGCTGGCGGAAAGCATTTACAGTCGGATACCTATTCTACTATTGGTCTTGTTGCCGGACTGGTATTGTTGTATTTCACCGGCATAGCTTGGATAGATAGTGCGATGGCCTTGATTTTCGGTTCGGTAATTATCATAACAGGAATTTCTATTCTGAGAAAGACTACCGATAATTTGCTTGATAAGGCAGACATTAATCTGCTTGCCGATCTTGCCGATACCTTGAATCGAAACAGAAAACCCGAGTGGATTGATATTCATAATGTAAAGGTTTTGAAGTCGGGCAATTCTTTGTATATGGACTGCGACTTGACTATTCCATGGTATTATAATATCGAACAAGGTCATAAAATAGGGGCACGTTTGCAGGAAGCTATGAAAGCTAAATATTCAGACCATGCTGTATTGAATATTCATCTTGATCCATGTAATATATTCGAAACACCTAAGTGTAATAAGTGTATGTGCAGTGACTGCCCGTATCGCAAAGAGAAGTTTGTAGCTGTGGAAGAGATCAATGTTACGACTTTTATTCGTAATGAAGTTGAATTCAGCGAATAGTTGTAGAAGATAGAAAAAGAGTTTTAAAATCTTAATCCAATAAAGATGAGGCTGCCTCAAAATAGAACAGCGAAAGTAAAAATCTTATAGATTAAAACTGAAAAATAAAAATCTCCTGCTTTAGCCTTTGTTTATTATAATGATAGGACTAAAAGCAGGAGTTTTTTATGCTGTAATTTTATATAGATGATAAGTAAGCCTATCTCTTTATTTTGAGACAGTTCCCCTTCTTCTTATAGCTGATAATTTTTTGCGATTAGTTGCTCAGGTTAGGATTAGCTGCTATTGCTTCTTTCGGAATCTGAAGCGTATAACGCGAATCATCCTGTTCCAATACATACTGTTGACCGTTTAATGTTTTTTCGATACGCGGGCGAGTTGTACGGCGCAAATCGAACCAGCGGTGACCTTCGAAAGCAAGTTCTCTGGCACGTTCATTCAGTATTTCTTTTATCAGCTCTTCCTTACCTAGGCCTTCTACCGATGTTTTCTTTTTAGCATACGCTTCAGCCGTATAGCGCTTCTCCATCAGTTGTAGCAGACGTTTGCGAGCTTCAGGTAAGTTGTCCGACTGTGCTGCTGCCTCAGCACTGTTCAGGTATAACTCTCCTGTACGTATTGTACAACGGAATTCTGAACTTCCTCCTTTTTTCGATTTGCGGTTTCCGTCCTTGTCTGCTTGGGCAAAGTAAGCATCCTTGCGAAGGTCACCTTCCTGATACATTGCCAGAAACGAAGGAAGGACAGATACGGCATTCTGATAATTGTTGTTAATGGTATATTCCAAAGCATTAATAGCCTCTACCGACTGATATTGGTTAGGCAGCTTAAATCCGTCTGCCTTAAAATCTTCCAATACATTTTTAGTCTTAAGAGCCTCTTCCGCCTGTGCATAAGCATTCTGCCAGTCGCCCATATAGAGATAAACGCGTGAGCGGATAGCCGGAACGCATACTTTGGTAAAACGGTAGGAGAGAGCAATGTCATCCCATTTTTCCACATTCAGCAGTGCTTCGGCACTTTTCAAGTCGTCCAAAATCGAAGTATATACCTCGCTTACTGTATTGCGGAACAACTGTTTTTCCAGATCTGTATCCAGTTTCAAAGGGATGGATTTTGTAGCCGGGGCTCCCGGTTTGGTATAAGGCTGTCCATGCAGATTTACCAATATGAAATGCATATATGCACGCATCAGATAGGCTTCTCCGGTAAGCTGTGCTATTTCGTTCTGGCTTCCTTCGTTTATTTCATCGTGATGCTCGATAATGAAGTTAGCAAAAAACAAAACTTCATAATAATTGGCCCAGTCGAACGATACGGTCGTGGTAGAAGTTGTCGTACCCTCCCAACGTTCGATAGCTCCATATTTATCCTGATCGTTTTTGTTGCTGACAAACATTTCGTCAGCACCCATACCCGCAAGTCCCCGGTCCGCAGGAACCGTTGTACACGCGTTCAGCCATAAGGCACGATATTCAGCCAGCGTATGCGGAATAACACTTCCGGTAGGCTGGATATCCAGATATTTGTCGCAGCCGGTCAGCAAGAAAGTCAGACAGGCAAAAAATAAACAGATATATTGTTTCTTCATTGTCGGTTACAAGTTAAAAGTTAAGATTCAGACTGAATGTAAATGACTTCGGAATAGGCTGTGCATACGGATTACCCATTGTTTCCGGATCCAGATAATTGCGATAGCTCGATCCGAAGACAAACAGATTACGTCCTTCCAGTGCTACTGTTGCCTGACTGATACCCAGTTTCTGTATCAGACTGAATGGTAATTCATACCCCAGACGAATGCTTTGTATACGCATGTAGTTCTGTTTCTTTACCCACAGGCTGGAATACGCATACGGATTCACAGCTCCATCGAGGAAGAAATAGGCATCCATATCTGTATTAGAGTCTACCAGCGCCGGCATTGTACCATTCGGATTTTCCGGAGTCCAGCGGTTCAGAATATCACGGTTGGTGTTCTGCCCGCGGTCGAACGAGGTCAGTGAGTAGCTAGGCTGTACACGTACATATCCTCCCGCATTGAAAATACAGTTGATACCCAGTTCCCATGCCTTGTATGTAAAAGTATTGTTGAATCCTCCGGTGTAAGGCGAATCAGTTGTTCCTATATACTCATACTTGTTTCGAAGTGCTTCGTTACTTAACTCGTAAGCTCCGAAACCAAATTCCTGTACCTTAAAAAATTCCTTCATCGATTCTACTTTTCCGGTTTCTTTGTTGTAGAATGTCATCTGTCCGTTTTCATCTATACCCGCATAAGGGAATGCAAAGATAGCTCCAGCCGGATAACCTTCACGGCTAGGATAAATGGCATCTTCTCGTATGGCTTCTTTCAACACCTTATTCTGGTTGTAGGCAAAGTTGAAAGTCGTAGTCCACATAAACGACTTGGTATGGATATTGCGTGTAGACAATCCTATTTCGATACCTTTATTTGTCATGCTGGCCCAGTTGATATTTGTCGAAGAAAAGCCTGTTTCCAGCGGAAGCATCTGCATGCCTATCAAGTCCACTCCTTTGCGGTAATAATAGTCCACACTCAGGTTGATAGCCTGATTCAATACAGCAAAGTCCAGTCCGACATTTACCGAATGAGTCTTTTCCCAGCGCAGCTTGTCGTTTGGTGCAGAGGTTACTACAATCATGTCTTCCGTGTTTCCTGGTAAGATAGGGGTAGCATTCGATTGGTATTTCCCCAGCAGATACGGAGAAGTGTTCTTGTCGATGTTTCCTTGCAGACCATACGATGCACGGATTACCAGATTGTCCAGCCATTTCGCGTTTTCGGTGAACGGTTCTTCCGATATTCGCCACAGTGCACTGACTGAGTAAAGTGGCAGGTAACGGTATTTCTTGTCAACTCCAAACAAGTCGGAACCATCGAAGCGGATACTTCCTCCCAGAGTATATCGGTTCAGCAGTGAGTACGACATTGTAGAGAAAGCCGAAACGTATGCATTTTCTACATTCGTTTTGGTATGCAGAGGAAACGCCTGCGAGTCGCTGGGGAATACTACCGGCTGGTTGGTCATTGTACGGCGGTCATATCCGTAACCGGCCGAATAAAGGGTAGTCGCCCATGTACGGCGAAGTTCGGAACCTACCATGATTTCAAATTCATGAATATCAGCATATGTATCGCGATAAGTTCCCATTGTTTTCCACGTTACCTGAGAGTCTGAATTTTCGTAAGCCTTATGAAACCCTCCTTTCTGAGGAAGGAAAGACGTACCGTTATAGCGATGGTTTTTGTGTTCCAGTCGCATGGCAAAAGACTCCTGATCGGCAATCTGTTCACGAGAGGTTTTGTCGAGCTGTAACCCTACCTGTGACGTAATCTTGAATCGGTCGTCAAAGCGAAGCTCCACATCGAAGATGGAAGAAAGCGAATTGATGGTTGTTTCATTCGATGTATTCTGCCGTTCTTCAAACGTATTGAACAGCAGATCCGAATTTCCATTCTGTATATCGCTGTCGTACACATAGTTTCCATCCTTATCGTATGGAGTCAGGTACGGATTGGCAATACGGGCATAGAACATCGGATTTGTAAATCCGTCGGTAGACAGGTATGAACCATTCTTACGTCGGTTTACAAAAACAGATGTGCCGAATTTCAACATCCGGTTCACTTTATAATTAGCTTTCATTACCAGATTCAGACGGTCGGAAGATACATTCGGAATATTTCCCTGTTCTTTCGAGTACCCTAACGAAGTATAGTACGTAGCCTTTTCGTTACCGCCCGACAGACTCAGGTTATATTCCTGACTGAACGCGTCCTGCAACAGTATATCATTCCAGTCTGTATTAATCAGGCGTAAAGCATTGATTTCATTCTGAGCCTCCTTTGAGAGTGCATCCCAGCCGTCTTTCTTGAAAGCATCAATGGCATTGTAGCGGTTCAGGATGCGGTATATTTCTCCCTTTTCGGCGTTCATGGCATAATCACTTTTCATCAGTTGCAGTTCCAGATCGACCTTTTCAGACGCATTCAGTAAGTTCAGACGGTCGATATTCTGTTGAGGCGACCACGTGAGGCGCGTACTGAAGTTGATTTTTGTCTTTCCGGCCTTACCGTTTTTGGTGGTAATCACAATTACACCATTGGCTGCACGTGCACCATAAATAGCTGTTGCGGCAGCATCTTTCAGTACTGTGATGTCAGCAATATCGGCAGGATTCAGTCCGGCGATGGAAGACTGCTGTACATCGTCGATATTCTTCAGCGACTCCAGACTCGGGATATCAGTACCTTCCAGTGGAATACCGTCGAGCACCCACAATGGGTCCTGTGTACCGTTTAGCGATGAAGTACCGCGGATACGAATCTTTACCGGAGATCCGGGAGCTCCAGAAGTCGAAACAGCCGAAAGACCTGCAATTTGTCCTGAAAGAGCCTGGTCGATACTTTTTACCGTACCGATACGTCCTTCCGAAATGTCAATCTTAGCAACGGCAGCTGTCAGCTTGCGACGCTCCACCGTCTGGTAACCGGTTACAACCACATCGTTCAGCATCGTCGACGAAGGCTGTAAGGCAACGTTATAATGAGTCTGTCCCGATTTCAGTTCGATTTGCTGTGTAGTGTAACCAATATAGCTTAATTGTAATTTCTTTACTCCGGAAGGAACGGTAATAGAGAAGTTTCCGTCGATATCGGTGACAACTCCCAAAGACATCAGGCTGCTTCCGGCTTTCTTCAAGTCGTCGGCAGAAACATACACAGACACACCTATCAGTGGCTGTTTGTCATCATCAGCAATTACATTACCGGTAATCACCTTGTCGGCCGCCCATGCCGCACAAACGTGCACAAGGAGCAGCAAAGTCAATAATAAGGATTTCTTCATTGAAAAAAAGATTGTTATTGATTTTGTAAAAAATAGTTTAGCATTTGTTTTTGTGCATCGGCACAGGGACAGTTTAATCCTTCAGTCCCAGTGCCGTATTGATACGCAGAATCATATCGTCATAATGATAGCGTGCTGCCGTATCCGATGTGTTGCGTCTTGACTCAAGCAACTTCTTGATGCGCAACAATTCACCGCGTTTGACAGAGATTGCATCCGATATACGGTTTACTTGTCCGCCGTAGAAACTCAGTTCACGTCTGGCTCCCATGCGTTCTGCCTGTTCAATAGCAAATTCATCGTGACTGCACCACGGTGTGTGATGGAACAGATACGGATTGCCACTGGTAGTAGTCAGCTGCTTGTTGATTTTTACACCTTCACTTTCGGCGGCAGCAGTAATCAGTGCGTCGAGGAATCCTTTCTGCAAGTTACGCTCCATCACATCGGGAGTACCTCCCTTGATGGTGGTCGCGAAAATGGAGTTGTGCATCTTGTCCATCATTTCCACTACGGTGAAAGCCTTTTTGCCATTCTTCAGTTCGTTTTCCAGCATACGCATCAGTCGGTCGTTCGAGAGCAGATCCCAGAAAATATATCCCTGCGTATTTTTCAATATCTGGCTTGGCGCATATTCTATTACCCCCGTCGGGTTTTTACGCAACAGGAATGTATAGTCGGAAATTTCCGTATCGAACAGCCAGCGCGGGTAGCAAAGAACTTCGTTCAGCAGAAAATCGAGTGATGCTTCCTGCTTTTCCTTCTCTACATATGTGTATGTCTTGACTCCATCGCCTACAGTCGTATTTTCTATGTAAATACCTCCGATGTTTGCCATTACATGATACAGATAGTTGTTCCACTGGGTAATCACTGCGTAATACAGGCGCGAAGCCTCCTCGTACGTCTGTCCTTTCTCTCCCGTAGTCGTCCACTTGATGATTTCAGGCACGATACGTTTCAAGTTGGCTATACCCAGTTCCGAAGAACGGACAGGATCGTCACCCAAATCTTCGTTCTGTGCTCTCGGATCGACAGCCGAACGCGGATCTTGTGCCTCGCTGTATTTATACAGACGTCCGTTGTGCTTGTTCAGGAAATCGTATAACACATCTTTTTCAGCTTCCGGAGTAGGCAGACCATACCAGCGGTAACCATATTCGATGGCAAAAATATCATACGGACCGATGTGTGGCGATACAGCTGTAACTCCGTCGCCTGGCTGTGCCACGTAGTTATAACGGGCATAGTCCATAATAGACGATGCCGTAGAGTTCATCTTGTCTGTAAAGCTTTTCGAACGGAGCGAATCAGTAGGGAAAGTCCACGATCCCATCATGTTGTGGCGCAACCCCAGTGAATGTCCTACCTCGTGACAGGCTACAAAACGGATTGCATCTCCCATCATTTCGTCCGGCAGTTTGGTTCCTCGTGCTTTCGGGTCAATAGCTCCGGTCTGGACGGTAATCCATTCCTGCACCATCGAGATAACATTATGCCACCACATGATGTCAGCTTCCAGAATCTCTCCCGAGCGCGGGTCGAGAATAGACGGACCCATCGCATTGGCTTTCGATGAGGCTGCATACGTCACCACCGAATAGTTGATGTCATCAGCATTCGCCGCTATGCTATCGGGCAGTTCCTTGGCAATAATTGCATTTTTAAATCCGGCACGCTCGAAAGCTACCTGCCAGTCTTCTATACCTTGCTTGATGTATTTTCGCCAGCGGTAAGGGGTAGAGTTTTCGATATAGAACACAATCGGCTTTTCCGGTTCTACCAGTTCTCCGCGCAGATATGCCTCACGGTCTTCCGGTTTGGGTTCTAGTCGCCAGCGTGTAATGTATTTTTTCTCTTCTGTTTTCTGTTGGGAATCGCTGAAATAGAGCAAGTCCTTTGTGAAATATCCCACTTTCGGATCATCCAGACGGCCCATCATCGGCTTCTCGGGCAGTAATACCAGTGAGGAGCTGACCTCTACGGTGACATTTACTGCCGACATACCTTCGCGTACTTTCGTGGTAAGTTCGGAAGTGGCTACGATGTTGTTAGGAAACGCCTTGATCGACATGATGCGTGACAAGTCCTTTATAGCAGATGTCCCCAGATTGATATTGTCGAAGACATTGTTGATGCTCGTTTCCGATCCGTCATAGATGTCGTTTATCTGGATGATTACTGCGGTTGAATCGGCATTGCATGCTTCCAGCTTGAAATCGGCAATGAGCGGAGAGATAAAGTTATCGCGCACCGAGCGGGTGATAGCATCGTTTTCGGGCGATTCCGGTAACGGACGGCTCTGGCGCACCCTGATTTTTTTCTCTTCCTTGTTCCATTCAAAACGTATCATCTGTGTTTCGTAGTTTGTACCACGGTTTACACCTGCGTCATTCAGTTCGAAGGGTACTCTTTGCAGTTTATTCACAACCAGCATGTCGCGCTGAAGCAATGACACGGGGATTTCGAAATAATATTTGCCATCCTGGGCATATACATTAAACATGCCACGAGAAACCAGGTTGCTCTCGGAGGCAATCTTTTCAAAATCGGTTTTACTGACTTCTTCAGTTGTTTCTTTTTTCTTGTTCTTCTTCCACGGGAAAACTTTAGCTTCTGTAGATGCATTGTAATAGCTTGCATTACCAGCCGACGCATAGACTGGAATGCATATCAAAGCTCCTGCTAAAGCACGTAATAGTAGGGGTTTGTTCTGTATCATACAATGGTTTCGTTTGAGGTTGTAATAAATTATAAAACTTCAAAATTTGTATAATTGTTCAGATATTTTTTATAATTGTCGCATATTTATTAATAATTAAGTATTATTTGTATCTTAATGTTCTCTTTTGCGGCTTTTACATAGCTGTATTTTATGTCGCGTGATTTAGGTTAAGCATTGTCTGGATAAAGGTACTGAAGTGGGATGATTATAACTTGCGCTTATTTGAGGAAAAAATTGCTGTAGTTTTACCAAATTCTTCTCGATGTTTTTTTTAAAATCGTACAATTTTCGAAATGTTTTGTACAAAAAATAAGAGGTTTTTGCTGATTCGTTAATTGATTGATTTACTTGTGTTTATGTGATGTGGAGCTTTTGTGTTTCTTGTTAGATTGTAATGTGTATGCTTTGAAACTTTATCAGAATAAAAATGCTTATCATTGTTTTTCTTTCGTATATTATCAGTATATTTGCCATATACGCCAATAAAAGGATTTATAATGAAAGATATAAATAGAATTAAAGTTGTTTTGGTTGAACAGAAGAAAACTGGTAAATGGCTTGCAGAACAATTAGGAAAAGATCCATCTACGGTGTCTAAGTGGTGTTCAAACAAAATGCAGCCATCATTGGAGATGCTGATGCAAATAGCAGAGAAACTGGATGTTGATGTCAGAAACTTGATTGTAACTACTAAGCAATAATATGGGAACAAATTTCTTTACAAACGAAAAAGAAAATACCCTCCTTGAAAAGATAGAAGGAGTTTTCAAGTATAAGAAAGTGCATTTCTTTGATGCGCTTGTAGGGTATTTCAGAGCTTCCGGATATTTTAGGATCCGAAAGTTCATTCAACAGCCCCCACACATTAGAATCTTAGTAGGCATCAATGTAGACAAACTGACTTATCAGGCCAATCAGCAGGGACTGCTTTTTAATCCAAACAGTGAACAGTCTCAAGAGGAATTCTTTAATGATATAAAAAAGAATATTCAAGAGGCTAAGTACGACAAGGAAGTGGAAGACGGAATGTATCAGTTTATCGAAGATATTGTTTCCGGCAGAATAGAAATGCGTATTCATCCCAAACAAAACATACATGCCAAGATCTATATCTTTCGTGAAGAAGTATATCATCCTCATGGCTATGGTTCTGTCATTACTGGCTCCAGCAATCTGACAGAAGCTGGACTTGAGAAAAACTTTGAATTTAATGTAGAACTAAGATATGATGATGATATCCAGTTTGCAACAGATACCTTTGAGAAGCTATGGGCTGAATCTGTTGCGATTGATATCACCCATATTGAGAAGATAAAAAAAGAATCTTATCTGAATACTGAATTTACGCCATTCGAAGTTTACTTGAAGTTCCTTTTAGAGTACTTTGGGCGCAGCATAGATTTTGATCCGAATTCAGTATCAGACTTGCCTAAAGGATATAAGAAATTGTCTTATCAAGTTGATGCCGTAAATGATGGCTATTCAAAGATGATGAAACATAACGGATTTTTTCTATCCGATGTTGTTGGATTGGGAAAGACTATCGTTTCGGCCCTCATTGCCAAGAAATTTTTCTTTGCAAACGGATTCCCAATGCATCGCTCTCATACATTGATTATTGTTCCCCCAGCTCTTAAAGAAGGTTGGGAAAGAACTATGACAGAGTTTAAACTTGACAATTATAAGATTATAACAAATGGAAGCTTGCATAAATTAAAGAATCCGTCACTTTATGATTTGATTATCGTTGATGAAGCCCATAAATTCAGAAGTGATACAGCATCTATGTACAACGAGCTACAGAAGCTTTGCAAGACTAAAACCCTGCATGCTGATGGTAGCCTGCACGATAAGAAAGTGATACTTGTATCTGCAACTCCGCTGAATAACAAACCGGAAGATATAGCCAATTTGGTTTATCTATTTCAGGATTCCAAAGACAGCACTTTGGAAGAAGGAAACTTACAGCGCTTCTTTCGTGAACAAATTGATAAATACAAGAAGGTTAAAAAGCAAAAAGATATAGAGCAAATTTCTATTATTATACCCAAAGAAGTGTTTTATTAATTGCTGTCAAGGAGATAGTAGCATTCATATCACATAAAGTGTATTTTTATATGACAGAAACCAACCGCATAGAATATAAAAGAGAATTGACTCCGGAACTTGATATAGAAAAGGAGATCATCGCTTTCCTTAATTACAAGGAAGGCGGATACATCTATATCGGCATTGATAAAGATGGCTCAACCGTGGGAGTAAACGATGTGGATGATTGTATGTTAAAGTTGAAAGACCGCATCAAACATAATATATCCCCTTCTGCAATGGGCTTGTTTGATATAGCTGAAGAACAAAAAGACGGATGTAGCATTATCAAGATTACGGTGGCAAGTGGTATTGAGAAACCATATTTCAAAACAAAATTCGGGATGACACCGCGAGGGGCATATATGCGTATTGGAACATCGGCAGAACCGATGCTTCAAGAGCAGATTGACCGTCTGTTTGCCATGCGGACACGTAATTCTATTGGGCGTATTGTATCCAATCGACAGGATTTGAGTTTTGAGCAGCTACGTATCTATTATGACGAACATGGTAAAAGACTCAACGATAATTTCAAACGGACATTGGAATTGCTCACGGAAGATGGCAAATATAATTATGTAGCTTATCTTCTGGCTGATGAGAATGGCAATTCAATCAAAGTAGCAAAGTATTCAAGTCTGGATCGTTGTGATTTGGTAGAGAATAATGAGTATGGATATTGCTCTCTGATTAAAGCGACCAAGAGTGTGTTGGCTAAACTGGATATTGAAAACAAAGTTGCCGCTACCATTACACCCATGGAACGCATAGAAACCCCATTGTGGAACAAGGTTGCTTTGCGTGAAGCGGTTATCAATGCAATTGTACATAACGATTACTCCTTTGAGGTACCACCTAAATTTGAAATATTTCCCGACAGATTGGAGATAACATCGGCAGGACGTTTGCCGGAATCTCTCTCCAAAGAAGAATTCTTCAATGGTATATCAATTCCACGCAACAAGGAGTTGATGCGCATATATCGCGATGTGGAATTAGTTGAATCTTTAGGCTCCGGAATACCTCGTATATTAAGAGCGTATGGGGAAGATTGTTTTAAGTTTACTGATAATTTTATCCGTATTACTTTTCCAATAAGTGTTCATGATACCGACCATGATACCGACCATGATACCGACCATGATACCGACCATGATAACAATGAAATTTCTAAATTTATTAGAATCTTGGTTTCAAATTTAGAAGGTGAAATAGATAGGGAAACTCTGCAATCTAAAATAGGGATAAAACACAGACAACATTTCAGAAACGCATATCTCAAACCATCTCTTGATGAAGGCTACATAGAGTTTACCTTACCAAACGAAAAACAAAGTAAGCTTCAAAAATATCGCCTTACGGCAAAAGGTTTGGCATTGAAGGAAAGTTTGAAGAATAGCAAATAAAGATTCAGATAATAAAAATGAACGAAGAAAACAAAATAATCCTATATCAGGACGATAACGAAATAACTCGTGTATCTGTACGCTTCGCTGACGAAGACTTGTGGCTGACACAGAGCCAGCTAGCAGAGATATATGACACATCACAACAAAACATTAGTCAGCATATAGATAATATCTACAAGGATGGAGAACTTATGGCCGAAGCAACTAACAAGAAATTCTTGTTAGTTCGTCAGGAAGGCAATCGTCAGGTAAGGCGTAATATAGACCATTACAACCTCGATATGGTTATAGCTTTGGGATATCGTGTCCTGTCTCAAATAGCTACACGCTTCCGGCGTTGGGCGACACAACGTTTGCATGAATATATTCAGAAAGGTTTTGCGATGGATGATGAACGGTTGAAACAGGGAGGGAATCGCTATTTCCGAGAATTATTGCAGCGTATCAGAGATATTCGTAGTAGCGAGCGAAATTTTTACCAGCAGGTTACCGACATATATGCTACAGCTACGGATTATGATTCTCGTAGTGAAATGACTAAAACTTTTTTCGCCACTGCAAAACAAACTGCATTATGCGGTTTATGAGAATACAGCTGCTGAGGTAATATACAACCGTGTGGACAATGAAAAACCGTTTGTCGGAATGACTAATTTCAAAGGTAACTATGTAACTAAAGATGATGTAAAGATTGCGAAAAACTATTTGTCAGAAATAGAGTTGCAACGACTGAATCTTTTAGTTTCAGGATTTCTTGATTTTGCAGAATTTCAGGCATTGGAGATGAACCCTATGTCTATGAAGGACTGGATAGAAGCTCTTGACAATCAGATTATAGCTCACAAACGAAAAATCTTGATCGGCAAAGGCAATATTTCACATAAACAAGCCATAGAAAAAGCTGAAAAGGAATTTGAGATATACCGCAAGCGAGAAATGGATATGCTTGAAAGTGACTTCGACAAAGAGGTTAAAAGATTAAACAAGAAATAAAGTGATATTATAATATGAATAATGCAATTGATTTAGCCTTTCTTACGGCAAAAGGTTTGGCATTGAAGGAAACATTAAAATGTAACGAGTAAATGCTTTTAATAGCAGCAAAGATTACTGCCTTATAAAAAGAATGGAGCTGTATCGCGAGTTACATACGATACAGCTCCATTTTTCATAGAACAATAATTATTATTTATTAGGCGAATCCCATTTGTATGTCTGATTGCAAGTAATGTTCAGTGTCTGATTGCCGCTTTGTATACGGAAATCACCCTGTTCAAGAATCCATTTACCGTCAGCTCCAACAAAAGCAAGATCACTGGCTTTGATAGTTAAAGTAACGGTTTGTGTTTCGCCTGGTTGTAATTCCACTTTTTTGAAAGCACGCAGTCTGCGGTTTTCGGGAACGAGAGAAGCAACCAGATCGCTGCTGAACAGCATTACAGCTTCCTTTCCTACGCGCTTTCCGGTATTGGTTACATCTACAGAGAACTGAAGTTCGTCGGTTGCTGTAAATGAAGGATGATTCACGCGCAAGTTGCTATATTCAAATGTGGTGTAGCTCAATCCGTAACCGAATGGCCATTGTACAGAGATAACTGCATCATAGTCGTAAGCTCCTTCCATCTTATCCATTTCTTCGCTTACCCGGTAGTCGTATGTAGTAAGTGCTGCCTGATGGCGTGGATAAGTGTACGGCATCTTGGCACTCGGATTAGCGTCACCTGCCAGAATATTTGCCAGTGCATCTGCTCCGTAGTTACCCGGCAACAGAATATTGATAATTCCGCTGGCAAGAGGTTCCAGATCGTTTATCAGACGAGGTCTGCCTTCGTTCAATATCAGAATAATAGGCTTTCCAGTGGTGGCAAGTGCCTTTACAAGTTCACGCTGGCTAGGTGAGATAGCCAGGTCGGAAAGATTACCCGGAGTTTCGCAGTAAGAATTCTCACCGATGCAGGCGATGATGATATCTACATTCTTTGCGGCAGCTACAGCTTTTTCTATTTCCGGTTCATTCTCTTCTGTATAAGCACCTTCCGGTTTGTAAGTTACACCTTGTTCCAGTGTTACATATTCACTTCCGAACTTATTGCATAGGGCTTCGTAAATGGTATTATACTTACCGGCAAATCTGTCGGCAAGGTGTCCTTGCCATGAGTAACTCCATCCACCATTCAGACAGCGCATAGAGTTGGCATTCGGACCGGTAACCAGCAGTTTCTTGCCTTTAGCCAACGGAAGAATATTGTTTTGGTTTTTCAACAGAATTTCTGATTCTTCGGCTGCACGAAGGGCCAGTTCTGCATGTTCTTTACTGCCAAACAATGGATATTCTTGGGTTGGAGTGTTAGGGTGCTCGAAGAGTCCAAGACGATACTTCAGACGGAGGACACGACGTACGGCATCGTCTATGCGACTCATCGGCACTTTATTTTCTTCAACTAGTTCTTTCAGCAATGTACAGTAGTTCAGGTCGTATGGTTCCATGGCCATGTCTATACCAGCATTGATAGCTATCTGGATGGCTTCTTTTTTATTGGCAGCAATGCGTTCGCGGGTGTACAGGTTGTTGATGTCGGCCCAGTCGGTAATCAGCATTCCGTCCCATCCGAGATCCTCTTTCAGCCATTTGGTAAGCAGTTCATAATTAGAGTGTACGGGAACTCCATTGATGGAACCGCTGTTTACCATGATAGTCAGAGCGCCTGCTTCTACACATTCTTTGAAGGGAGCGAAGCATTTTTCACGTAATTCCGATACGGGTATGTATGCAGGGGTACGGTCTTTTCCTGTACGCGGCAGGCTGTATCCCATGTAGTGTTTGACTGATGTGGCAATGCGGTCGGCAGGTATATGATTGGGATCATCACCTTGAAATCCACGGACTGCCGTGCTTCCCATGATGGAATTTACCAGACAGTCTTCACCATAGTTTTCCCATACGCGCGACCAGCGTGGATCGCGTGCCATGTCTACAGTAGGAGAGTAAGTCCACGGGCAGTTGCTGGCACGTGTTTCGTATGCAGTTACACGTGCGGCTTCGTATGCCAGGTCGGGATTGAACGAAGCACCCAGGTTGATGTTCTGAGGGAAGAGTGTACCATCCAGTGTATAGGTTGTCCCATGGTTTTGATCCAACCCGTAGATACATGGGATTCCTATTTCTTTCATCGACATGGACTGGATTGTTCCGATAATTTCCTGCCATTTGTCTTTATCTTGTGCCACCGGCCCCGGAGCGTTCAGGAATGAACCTACTTTATATTCTGCAATGGCCTTGCGCAGTTTAGCTTCGTCAAGCTGGAATTCTCCATCGACAAAACCTCCCAGTACATCAATGGCAAGTTCGGTCATTTGTCCGATTTTCTCTTCCAGAGTCATTTTCGAAAGAGTGGCTTCCACCTTTTGCTCTAATTTTGCGTCTTTGGCAATTGCTGTTGCTGGAGCTGCCTGTATGGAACAGGCAGCTATTGTAAAAGCAAATAAACTTGATGTTATTTTCTTGTGTATCATATAATGTGTGTTTTTTGAGAATGATTTATTGTACGCTTATTCTGTCTACATAATATCCGTGGCCAATGCAGAGGAAACCGTCTTCTGTCTGAATCTTGTCCAGTACTTCCTGAGTTAATTGAATTTGTTTTACTCCGTCTTCTTGGAATTCGATGACGGCAGTACCGGGCAGATCGTTCCACCAGCCTGTTGTGGTGCGTAACTGGTGATATTCGTCGGCAGAGTTTACTGAATAGTATATGCTTAATACGGCTCCTGCTTTTATGCTGGCGAATACATCCTTTCCTATCAGGTTGAAAGTCTTGTTCGGATTGTCATCGGGTAAATCCCATGATACATAGTGATGACCTTCCCATAAAACTCTTTCTGAAGATACAACTACTGTCTGTTCTGTGATGTTTCCCGTAGTGGTATAGAACATGACTTCTTTTCCTGATGTGGTTTTTCCGGTAAGTGTGTATTCACCATCTTCCAGTGAAGGACAGGTAAAGGCTATCTCGGTTTCCGACTGACGGATAAAGCTGGAAACAGTCTGTCCGCCGAAAGTGAACGATTCTATCTGATTGAGATTGATACCTGTCATTACCCATTCGCTGTTTGCTGTAGTACGTTCTGAGCCGGCTGTAATGAGTGCGTCACTGGTAACAGTTACTTTGTTTCCTCCGTATTCATTGCCACCGTTATCTACAAGAATAATCCGATAGGTTCCGTCTGCCAGTCCTTCCGGAACGGTATATTCGATGTAGCTGTTTTCTCCGTTTTCTGTGTAAGCGATATCGGTTGCTGTTTTTCCGCCGATAACGATGCTATTTACTTTATCAAGGTTGTTGCCGTAAAGTTGTGCTTTTGCTCCAGTAGTAATGATGCGTTCGAAGCCGATTTCGGTAGCCCAGGGATCATCTGCCAAAGGATTGACCTGAATGAGTCCTTCACGGTAAGTCGATTTGCCGATGCTGGTTGTAGCGGTCACTTTCAAATGATAAGTTCCTGCTTTCAGAGCGAGGTCGATTTCTTTTCCTGTCTGTATTTCTTCTCCGTCAATAAACCATGTAACGGTTGTATAATCGGCAGGAGTCACAGTCAGTGTCATCGAGAAGTTGGCATCACGGCTGATATTTGAAACTACTGGCAGTTCACCGTTTACTCGGTCGGGAAATAAAGGGTCAAGGATTCGGGGATCGTCATTTTCTGTTGCTGTAGAAAATGGAGTTTCTTCCGTGCAGGCGATGAGTCCGAAGCTCATTGCAAGCATGATTAATAGTATGTGGTATATCTTTTTCATATCTGAATCTAATTAAAAAATGATTGTTATTTTGTTGCATCTTTGTCCCACCATACCGGAGTGTACCAGTTGTCTGTTCCTCCCATGCGGTTTAGAGCTTCTTCGTAACTTACTTTATTGTAAGATGATTCCAGAACCGGGTAGCAAAGGCGTACTGGAATTTCAGTACCGCCGGTCAGATATTGTCCGAAACCGTATTCAGCAGGTGATTTCAATTTCGGATAACCAGAACGGCGTATGTTTGCCCAACATTCAGCCGGATTGGTGAAGTGGAGAATCCAGGCCTGTGTATTGATGGCTTCTTTTTTCTGTTCGTCAGTATGTCCGATTCCGTTTTGATTTATATATTCTTCGAATGTTTCATCCGAAACCTGGTCGCATCCATAGCTTTCTGTCAGGAAATCGATAGCTGCACGTACTCCTGTTCTGTACAGTTCGTCTATAGACTTACTTCCTGTATTCCATCCTTTGAGAGAAGCTTCGGCCAATAGAAATTCAACTTCTGCGTATGTCATGACTACGCCGGGGTTTGTACTTTTCAGAAAGTTGTTAGCCAGTTTAGGTTCTGTTTCGCGAGCTACTGTTGTGCTTATGGAAGGATTGGTTTCTGCAAGCTCTTTCAAAATATCGCTGTCATATCCACTAGGCCACGGATCATAGCTGAATGCTCCCGGTTCGCATGGCTGGAAAGCGATACCTTTTTCCAGCATTTCGTTTGTCAGATCGATGCGGTTATCGGGGCTGGTAGAACTCATCAGGCCATCGTAATAGCAGCGTCCGATCATAAACGTACGAGGGTCACCTGTGTTATACAACTGATTGAAGAGAGTAGAACATAGATAGCTTGGGTTATTGGCCGGATCGTTACCGAACAACAGTTGTGACAAGGCATTTCCACGGTAGTCTGTATAGGCTTCCTGTCCGAAACTGAATGATTTTTCCATGTATTGGATAAGTGCATTGTCATCATTGCTTTGGAAGATTCCACCTTCGTCTTGCAGGGCTGCCTCAAACTCTTCCTGAGCTTTTTGAGGAGCGACATTGGAGATACGCATGGCAAATCTCATTCTCAATGAATTGGCAAGTTTTTTCCATTTGCTTACGTCGCCGTTGAAAATAACATCACCTGTAATTTTGTCTTTGCTGGCATCCATGTTGTTGCCGGCAGTTTTGAGTTCTGTGAAGAAATCGTTGTAGATTTCTTCCTGTGTATCGTAACGTGGGTTGAATTTCTCTTCCAGAAAGCCTTTGCCTGCTTCACTGCAAGGTACATCTCCATGAATATCTGTAATGACCGACATAAGGTATACTCTGTAGATACGTACTGCCGAATTGATATTTACTTTTTCAGCATTATCGGCTGTACGATATTGAGCATCTGTCAGGTTTTTGATAGCTGTTGTATAAAACGTAGTCCAGATACGTCCCATTTCATTATTGTCGACAGTATGTCTGCCTCCATAGTTTGTTGTATTCCAGCATCCCATAAGTTGTTGGTTGAATGCATACAGGTAGTTCCTGTAGATTTCTACCATTCCTAGATCGCCGTAAGTCTGTAGCTGGGCTGTGGTGAGCTGTGCATTCGGATCGATAGTTGAGGCTTTCGACGGATCTGTATTCATATTCTCCATATACTCATCGCTACATGCTGTAAAGAATATGGTGAATGCCGCCAATATCAGGGTAAAATATGATTTATAGTTTTTCATTGTATTTCTTCTTTAATATATTACGTAATGAACTATCTTTAGAATTTGAGATTGACATTGAATCCGTAACTTCTGCGTGATGGGAGTGAACCATATTCCAATCCCATACCGGTTGTATTGTTATAGTTTGAATCCGGATCAATGTTTGGAATATTCTTCCATACGATAAACGGATTACGTGCAACGAATGAAACTGTGAGTCCTTTTACTACGTTTTTCAGCCATGACTGAGGTACTCTGTAGCTTAAGGTGATTTCACGGCATTTGATGTATGAATTGTCGTAGATAAACATTGACGGAGCATTTCGGCAGACACTCATCCAGTAATCTTCCGGATTAATGTAAATATCATTCGGACGATAAGTTCCGTCACCGTTATCAATTACACCCGGAGCAATGAAACCACCGGTAGGAGTCCAGTCGGGAGAACCTTTGGCAATACCTGCGGCCTGGCGTTGTTCTTCCGAGCGATACCATTCTTCACGGCCTGCGAGTGTTTCTTTACTTTTACCAGATTCATAAGAAGCACGGGCAGACATAGAATAGAGGTCAGCTCCGACTTTGATATCGAAAAGAGCAGAGAGAGATAAGTTTTTATAAGTAAGCGTTGTTCCAAGACCTCCGGTCCAGTCCCAGGAAGCATTACCCAGTACATGATTGCTCTTGTCGTACTGTGGAAGTCCGGTTTGCGGGTCTATAAGAATATCTCCGTTTTCATTGCGTTTGAAGTCCGGTCCTACGATGGCTCCGAAGTTCTCGCCGACTTTTGCTGCAACTTGTACATCCAGCCATGCTGCTTTTTCAAGTTCGAACATGTCCATGCCATCTACCAGTTTCTTTACTTTATTGCTGTTCTTTGAAAAGTTCAGGTTTAAATCCCAGGAGAAATCCTTAAGTTCTATCGGACGTGTGTTAAGTGCGATTTCGATACCTTTATTTTCAATTTCACCAGCGTTGATCAGGCGGTAATTATAACCGGAAGTCCATGAACTGGCCATACCCATAATCTGATTCTTACTGTTTTGAGTGTAGTAAGTAAAGTCGAGTCCAATACGGTTCTTCAGGAACTTCATCTCCAGACCAAGTTCGAAAGAGTTGGTCTTAGTCGGTTTCAAGTTTTTATTAGGCATTGTCGAATTGTTGATGTATCCGATGGTATAGCCCGGGTAGGTGAATTTCGATTTGCTGTAAACCAGTCCCAATTGATAAGGATCGGTGTCGCTACCTACTTGTGCCCATGATAAACGGAACTTTCCGTAAGGCATCAGGTCACTTTGTTTTAGTAATTCCGAGAATACAAAACTTCCGGAGAATGACGGATAAACATATACATTGTTTCCGATAGGCAGGGTAGACGACTGGTCGCCGCGTAAAGTTGCATCGAGATAAACCAAATGTTTCCATCCTACGTTTACTGCACCATAAACCGAATTGATTTGTTTACGGTAACTGTTCTGTTCCAAGCTGGTTTCATTAAAGCTCATCAGGGCTACTACATCACGAATCTGCATATCCTGGGCAGTAGTGACGGTAGTCTGATTATTGACCTTGTAAACATTTCCTCCCAATGTTGCATTGAAATCGAAATCTCCCCACGTATTGTTATAGAGGGCAAGTAGTTCGAAGTTGTACATGCGGTTACGGAAATTACTGTTCTGCAAATAACCGGCTTCGTATCCCGGGGTAGTAGGAGCTTTGAAATCTTCGAATATGAAGTAGTTCAGTTCTGCACCGATTGTACCTTGCAGTTTCAGGTGTTTGTTAATGTTCCAGATTGCTTTTCCATTGAAACGGAACTGGTCTTTCTTGGAATTGTTGGAGTTTTTGTAAACGTCCCAGTAAGGATTTACGTTGTATGGGTCCATACCATTCCAGTTGGAATATTCACCGTTTTCATCCTGATAGTTTTTCAGCCATTCCTGATCGTAGGTTGTTGCCAGAGTCATCAGGTTCTTTCCGATGTTCGATTTGCTGTCACCCAGTGCCGGGCGATTTTTTACAGCTTCGCGAGTATAGTTGGCACTGAAGTCAACATCTACCTTTCCCAGACTGGTGTTGGTACGCAGGTTGAAAATGTCACGGCTCATGTTCGACTGAGGAACAATATCTTTGTTTCTCATATCGGTATAGGTGAAACGTACACCTGTATGTCCGCTATTGGCACTGATGATAGCTGTATTGGTAGCTGTCAGACCTGTTTGGAAGAATCCGGAAGTATTGTCTGGAATGATGAGATAAGGACGTGCTACACCGTCAAAATATGTCAGCATATTACTGCCGTCAGCTTTTGGTCCCCAGCTTTTGTTCGTATTTGAAATGGCATCGATGCTGTATGTTCCGTTGCTTCCCATACCATATACCTGCTGTATATCGTTCCATTTAGCCAACTGAGTATCGAAGGTGAGTGTACCATTATATTCTACACTGAATTTCTCTTTTCCATTGGCTTTTTTGGTTGTAATGAGGATAACTCCATGACTGGCACGGCTACCGTAAAGAGCAGATGCAGCAGGACCTTTCAATACAGACATGTTTTCGATATCATCGGGATTGATACTGGAAATTCCGTCACCTAAATCGAAACCTCCTGAAGTACCTGCACTACCATAGTTGGTATTATCAAGAGGCACACCGTCGATGACATACAACGGCTGGTTGTTTCCTGTCATTTCTGTGCTACCACGCAAAATAACTCGTGTTGATCCGGAAGGACCTCCGGCTGTCTGGCTGACTACAAGTCCCGGAACGCGACCTGCCATCGAGTTGATTACGTTTGTTTCCTTGGCTTTTGTAAGCGATTCGCCTTTTACCTCATCAACTCCGTAGCCCAATGCCTTACGTTCTCTTTTGATACCTAATGCAGTTACTACGACTTCATTCAATACCTTACTGTCTTCAGCCATGACAATATTCAATGGCTTTTTACTTGCTTCTATTTCTATCGTTTTGTAGCCAATGTAACTGATAACCAGTGTTGCACCTGGAGCTACGTTTAATGTAAACTTTCCATCTAAGTCGGTGATGGTTCCGTTGGTAGTATTTCCTTTTTCTATAACTGATGCTCCGATAACGGGACCGGTAGCATCGGTTACAGTTCCGGTTACAGTGTGGGTCTGTTGCTCAACAGCAGAATGAACTGGTTGGGTAATTGCTTTTATCGGTGAAATTCCACCTATAAAACAAAGTGAGAGTGTGCCACATAATAGTGTGTACCTGCAATTTTTTGTTTTCATAGATTTGTTTGTATTAAGATTAATAAACTTTTATCCAGTCGATATACATGTTTACCTTCTCTCCGTCTTTCAATGCAGTGATGGCATTGACGTCTGTGATACCGGTAAAACTTCCACCTACAGCCAGATTGAACAGGATGTAGAAGTTATGGTGAAAATATTCATAACGTCCGCTGACTTTGCTGATGTCGAAAGTGTAAAACTTGGTTCCGTCTATGCTTACAGTCAGACTGTTTTCATTCCATTCCAGCAAGTAGGTATGATATTTCCCATCTTGCAGACTCTGTGAAACATTATCGGCATGATATTCCTGACGATGTCCGCTTTCGTAGTCGGTTCCATAGTGGATGGCTGTGTTGAGATAGGTTTCAGACGTACCGTTGATTATACCGTTTTCCTGTCCCATTTCCATAATATCGATTTCTCCGCACTGAGGCCAAGGCATATTATTGTCGCCCATCATCCAAAATGCAGGCCATAGACCATTGGCTGTTTGGGGAAGCTTGATGCTTGCTTCTATCTTGCCATATTGAAAACTTTTTTTGCCTTGACTGTTTACTCTTCCGGAATAGATTTTGTCTCCTTTCCGTTCTGCCGTTAAAATAAGTACAGATCGTCCTTCATCTGTCCCGGTCGATACATGTGCTGCATCATATATTTGCAGTTCTTGATTTACCCATCCGGCTTCGTGTTCTTCTTTGGTCCATACATTGCTGTCGAATGTTTCGAAGTCATCTTTAAATACAACTTTTTCCTGAGATTCTTCCTGCGGATTCATGTTTACTTCATCGGATGAGCAGGACTGATACATTGAGCACATTGCCAGTGCCAGTAGAATTTTTACTTTTTTCATATTACAGATATTTATGGGTTAAGATCATTATCGGTTCGTAGGGAGCCCGGTTGTAGCTGCGGTGACTAATACGCCGTGTGGCTGTTGAGCTCTGTGCAAAAGTGGGGATTGTATGCAAATAAGATGGTCAGATAGCTGACATATAAGGTTTGATTGCTGACATTTCTACTGGAAGTGATAGTTTTATGACTATCTGAAACAGCTTTATGCCGGTGAAAAGAGTCGTTTTTGAGAGAAGAAGGCATAAAAAAAGCCGGTAAACTGTTTTTTACCGACTTTCTTATGTAAGACTAAATGAATTTCTTATTGCTTGTCTGATGATGAGGCTGAACTGTCCTGCTCATATTTGCTGGGCTGAATGCCAAATTGTTTTTTGAATAGCATGCTGAAATATTTTACATTTATAAATCCTGTATCAGTAGCTACTTCTGTCACGTTTTTACCTTGCTTCAGCAGTTCGGCTGCTTGTTGTAATCGGATGATACGGATAAACTCTTGCGGAGCTTTTCCTGTCAGCGATTTGAGCCGGCTGTAAAAGAGAGTACGGCTCATAGCCATTTCCTGACACAGACTGTTGATATTGAATTCTGCATTGCTGATATTCTCAATGACCAGTTGAGTAGCACGTATCACAAATGCATGGTCACTTTCGGAAAGTGCCGGCTGGTTGTCAATGGTGTCATCACTTTGTTGAGCTGGCTGGTCAGGAGTTGATGTGGTATTGTTTCTGCCATTTTCTACCTCTTTGAGAGCTTGTCGCATGAAGAAATCTCGCTGACGATTTCTGTTTTCTATGAATCCGTGCACCTTTAACTTTAGTATTTCTGTACTAAAAGGTTTGGGGATATAATCGTCTGCACCTTTTTTCAATCCTTCTACTACGGCATCATAATTGGTTTTGGCAGTGAGCAAGATAAAAGGTATACCGGCTGTATCCGGATTTTCTTTTACCATTTGACATAATTCGTCCCCCTGAATACCCGGCATCATTACATCCGATAAGATCAGATCGGGATATTCATTCGACAGATAATCGAGAGCTTCTTTCCCATTTGCGACATCAATGACACGGTAATAGTGTTCAAAGGTCTTGCGTAAATAGTAGCGCAATTCTTCGTGATCTTCTACTATCAGCAACGTATCTTTACCTTCCAGTTTCTCTTCAACCTCTTTCTTCTCTGGTGAAGAATATGTAGAATTTTCGTTTTGTTGTGAAGGTGATGATAGGTGTGAAGTAGCCTGAAGTGTTTGTGATACGGCAGCTGTATTATGAGCTTTCTGTAATGTAACAGAGAATGTTGTACCTTTGTTTACTTCTGATTCATAAGATACTTTTCCATGTAGCATCTTTACAATACGCTGTACCTGCAACAAACCGAATCCTGTGCCAGATTCGTGTGATTCTCTGGCATTTTCAGCCCGGTATACACTGTTAAATAAGTGTTTTCTGGCTTTGGAGGGTATACCGATGCCATTATCTTTTACTTCGATGATAACTTTTTGCTTATTATATCGCAGACTTATTTCTATATTTCCGTGTGATGGAGTGTACTTGCATGCATTGGAGAGTAAATTGTCGAGTAACATTTCCATTAGATGTCTGTCTGCCATGGCATATACATCCTGATCTGGTAATGAAATATGCAAATGCAACTGTTTTTTGTCGCATAGTGCCTGGAAGCTTGCACATTCTTCAACAAGCAGTTCACTCAGATTTACAGGTTCCAGTGTAATAGACTTCTTGTGTGTATCTACTTTCTCAAACTCCAGCAGCTGTGTGATGAGAGTGTGAAGCTTGCGCGTGTTGTTACGTGCCATATCCAGCAGCTGATGTGCATCGACAGATAGTTCCTGTTGTTTTCCTAAATCTTCCAGTGGGGCCATAATCAGTGTAACCGGAGTTCTGATGTCGTGAGCCGTATCTATGAAGAATTTGATTTTGTCTTCATCATATTGCTTCTGAAGCTGGTTGCTCTTGAAGCGGAGGATAAAGTAAAAAATACCTCCTACCAGACAGATATATACTATCCATGCATACCATGAGTTCCACCAGGGCTGTGCGATTTGTATGGGTAGTGTCTGCTCGGATATAATTTCTCCATTACTTTTTCTCAAGCTGCGTACTTTGAGTGTATATGTTCCGGGAGATACGTTGGTATATCGTACAGATCCGTTTGAAGATAGATTACTCCATGATTTTTCGTATCCGTCTAAAATATACTGATAAGCAATGTCGTGTTGGAACCGATAGTTTATAGATTCGAAAGTAACGACAAACGAATTGTGTCTGTATCCCAGATGGACGTCCTTATCGACTAGCATCTGATAGATGCAGGGATGTAGCTGTCTGGCTTCATGCGGATTGAGATATTCAACTCGTAAATCGGTAAATCGCAGTGGAGCTTGATAATCTACCATCATTACTGCGTCGGGAGAAATAAATACAGCTCCGTTAGTGCTTCCATATGCAAATCTTCCATCAGATAATTGGGTATACGATGATTTATTATATACCTTGTCGATGTCATAGATATAATTCAAATTTGATACCTGGAAGTCTTTAACAATAGCCAGTCCTTTTCCTGTACTTGCCCATATACCTCCTTGGGAATCCCGTTGCAGACTGTATACGTCGTCAGACAACATACCTTCGTGGGTAGTAAATGTTTTCAGCTCGTGAGTATTCATGTTGTATAAACTCAGTCCTCCTCCTTCTGTACCTAACCATACCGTTCCGTCATCATTAAAAAGCATTGAAATGATGTAAGCACTGGCATTTTGCTCATTGAGATCTTGAGTGGTAGCATATGGTTTGACTGTTCCACTCTGTTTGTCTATTATGCAGAAGCCGTTTACTGTGGCTACTGCTATCTGGTGATGGTTTATGGCCATAATGGAGTGTATCCAGTTTACATCGAATACCTGTTTACGTTGTCTTGATTTGTCCCATTTAACCAGTCCGCCATCAAGTCCCCCAATCCACAAGTCGCCGTCATAATCTTCGGTGATCGAGAATATGTAGTTGGTAGTCAGTTCTCCTTTTCCTTCTGTGAGGTGTGTGGTTGTTTTTCCGGACTTATCTAGTTGATACACACCGTCTCCGTATGTTCCGGCCCATATATTGCTGTCTTTACCTTTGCACAACGTTACGGTAACGGTTGATTTCAGTATATGTTTCCAGATGCCGGAGGGAGTTAAAATACTGATTCCGTCGTCAGTGGCAAACCATATATCACCGTTGGTATTTTCTTCGATATCATTGACATTATCGTTTGCCAGCGATTGTGGATTACCTCTTTCATGGTTGAGGATAGTTATGGGATATTTCAGGTAGATAGCAACAGATACTCCTCCCGTATAACTTCCTATCCAGATATTTCCCTGATGATCGCGGGTTACGGCATAAACTCCATTTCCTTGCAGGTAGATATCGCTGTTATCTTCTGTATTGATAAAAAGATTACTTCTTTTAGTTTCCAGATTGACTGTATGTACACCTCCTCCATCTATTCCGATCAGTAGGGTATGGTCGTCGTAGGCTGTGATGGCCCGGATGGGACTGGAAAAGCAGGAGTTCTGTTTTTCGATGTGTTCTACTATGCCAGTTGTCGGATCCAGTGTCCATAGTCCATTATTGAATGTTCCGATCCAAAGCTGTTTATGTGCGCTATCATAAAAAAGAGTTTGTACGTTTTTGTTCTCTGTGAGAACTTTGGTATGCTGAGGATTTGAACATGATATATATAACACTCCGTTGGATGTTCCTGTAAATAGAGAATCTCCTACACAGATAATGTCATTGATGTACTTATCCGGAATAATCTGTGAAACAGCTTCATCGGGAGCTTTTTTGTATAATCCTTTACTTAACCCCAGCCATAATGTTCCGTTTGGGTCCATACAGAGCTTATTCAGGATAATTTCTCCCTTGATAGATTCGCCTAAATATAATTCTTGTTCGAAACTGTCTGTATCAGGTCGGTATCGATAGATTCTGCCAGTGTGATCGTATGCCCATAATCCGTACTTTTCGTGATACAGCAAGCGGATTCTGCGTCCAGCCATATCACCATAATAGAAGTTTCCCTCTAAGGTATAGTTTTTTACCATCTGGCCATTGTATCGGTCTATACCTGCTTTTGTTGCAATCCACATTGCATGATGGTTGTCTTCTACGATTGAAAACACTCGTTGGCTGCTAAGTCCTTCTACGTGACCGATATGTCTGATGTTGAACATCTTGTTTGTCAATTCAGCCTGAGCAGTAGTACCTATAGCCCATACAAGGAGAATAATGATATATTTCAGTAAGATTTTCATGCGGTAAAGTTTATCAAAGACATGAGGTCGTTTTTCATAAGTATGATATACTGATTTTGTTCGTGATTCAAGGATTATTGTAAAAATAGCTGTATACAAAATCATTTGTCATATATTGCAAAAATAATTAAACTAAATCAAATATGAAAAACGCATGTGAATATAACTTTTCTATTTTACTGTATAGTTACTTTTGTCGGTCTTTTATGATTTCTTCTGCATGATCAAGTGCCCAATCGGTTAACATTTTCAATATTGGCATTAAACTTTCACCTCGTTGAGTCAACTTATATTCCACGCGAGGGGGAACTTCCGGATAAACGGTGCGTTTTATCAGTCCGTCTGTTTCTAAAGAGCGTAATGTAACAGTTAGCATTCGTTGTGAGATCTCTCCGATACTTTTCTGTATGTCATTGAACCGCATAACTCCGTTGGTATGAAGGGTTGTTAAAACCAGCATTGCCCATTTGGTACTGATGCGTGCGATGATATCTCGAATAGGACATATACCTGAATGATGAAAGTTTTGCATATATTAACAGTTTGTAAATGCTTGTTTTATAATAATACTTACACTGGTGTAAGTGACTGACGTTGATGTGCCTTCTTGTATTATCCGGTTGAGGCACATACATTTGCAACACAAAAGTAATAAAGTTACTAATAATAACTAATGTATATTTAAAAAAAACTAGAATTATGGCAAAGCGTGTTGCAGTATTAGCCGTCAATCCGGTAAATGGATTGGGGCTGTTTCAGTACTTGGAAAGTTTTTACGAAAATCAGATTATCTACCGTGTGTATGCAGTTGCGGAAACTACTGATATGCGTACTAATTCAGGTATTCGATTTTATGCGGATGATGTAATAGAGAATCTGAAAGGGCATGCTCATGAGTATGATGCATTGGTATTCTCATGTGGAGATGCCGTCCCTGTTTTTAAAGAACATGCCTCAGAGGCACATAATGTTGCATTGATGCAAGTGATCAAAGAATTTGCAGAAGAAGGTAAATTAATAATAGGGCATTGTGCTGCTGCTTTGATTTTTGAAATTGCAGGTATAACGGAAGGAGTACGATTGGCAGTTCATCCGCTGGCAAAACCTGCTATATGCAAAGGAATTGCTACGGATTCAGCTTATGAAATTGACAGGAATTTCTTTACTGCACAAAATGAACATACACTTCCATCATTAATGCCTGAACTGATGAAGGCCTTGAAATAGTATTATGGCTGTATTTCATTCCACCCGGCAGCATTGTACCATGCAACGGATGACTGGCAATATTTATCCCATGAAGATTTAATTTGTCTGCCGGGGAAATACATGCCCATACCACAATAACGTGTAGCATCTATTTTCAGTGTTACAAACGGATATTCTTCTCCATTCAGGCAATTCTTTGCTACAACAGCTTGAGACAAGCTGTTTTCTACTGTAGCTGGAATAGTACCTCCATTAAGTTGTTTGATAAAATCGAGTAAGTCGAATGAGAAGTTTTTATATTTTTCGTAACCGTATTGTTGTATCTGAGTATAGTCGAGTGTACTTAATTCGGACTGGTGTTCCTTTAGCTCTGCCTTTATAGCCTGAGCTACATTTTCCATTGCAGTGCAGTCTACTGCTGCGTATGTTCCCCACCATCTGTTTTCCTTATTGTATTGTACGGTTTCATTACAAACCTTTGCATAATCTATATCACTCTCGTATAAACCGGTGAAGAAGCGGTTATAAGGGAATCCTGCAGCAGGAGTTTCCATTACTGAGGCAATACAGTAGTGGGTAGCATTGCGTAATTCATAAAAGACTTCAGCTGTCCCCATCATACAGGCATCGAACAGCGTAAAGTCGAGATTATTTTCAGGAAAACTGTGTTCCAGAGTAGTTGCAAGTTCGGGTATGTCAATGGTATTACTTTCCACTCCGTCCCATCCAAAAGAAAATGTACTTATTGCGTTAGGAGATGGAAGCCATCCACTGGCATGAGATCCCAAGATCAATCCGTATGATTCTGCTTGTGCTATGTCTTGCATCATACGAAGATTTTCTGCCATGATAAAAGGATCGGTTGCAATTCCTATTGATGCCTGATGATGAACGGCCTGCGATATAACGTTTTCTGAAGTAAGCGAAGAACCACTTAATATTGTTTGTCCGTTTATTCTTCCATATCCGTCGGTTGTGAACTCAAGTATCTCTGCCGTTTTCATGTACTGGTTGCTTTCTGATGGTTTGTAGTAAACTACCAGTGTACAAGTATCCTTGGCTGTAGAAAGACTTTCGTACATCCATTGTATATTTTGCATAATAAGCCCATCGAGATTATTGTTGGCTACCATATAGGCAAGTACGGCACGTTTTACACGGACAGGCTGATGATGTTCAGGAATTTCATCAGAACAAGCAACCAGAATTAAGGTCGAAACAATATATAGCAGGATTTTTTTCATGCTTAATAATATAATTCGGCTTTCTTGAAGATAAATTCAGGATCAACCTCTAATACCACGATACTTTTATTCTTCTGATATTTTTCCTTCAGCTTGTTTATTTCTTTTTGCAGATTTTTCTTTTTCCGGTTGAAATAAACGAAGCAAGTGCGGTTTTTTAACTGTTTGTTTGACTCCAGATAATCTTTAAGCTGCATGCTGTATTCTGCACGTCCGACAAGCAGATCCTTATCATCGACAGCAGCACTGTCTACATACTGTATATTAGTAAAGTAAACCAAAGAGTCTGAAAATGATGCAGAAACTCCTGTAATGTAAACACCGTATTTATGTTTGTCTTTTGGTGATTTTGCCAGCGCAGGGAAAATTGCAGACGCAACCAATAAAAGGCAGAGTAATTTAAGATATTTCATGATTTAGTTTATTTTAGGTCACAAAAATAGATATTTGCGATAATATATGAAAAAGGAATAGAGAAAATTAACAAAGAAAAACGCATGGATATAAAAAAAGATGCAATAGTGTGGCGCTCTGCCCACTGTTGCATCCTGTTTTGTTTTCGGAAACGATCTTTATCTTATTACCCTAAATAAGATTTGAGCAACTTGCTACGAGAATTTTGTCTTAATCTTCTGATAGCTTTTTCTTTAATCTGGCGTACGCGCTCACGTGTGAGGCCGAATTTATCGCCGATTTCTTCCAACGTCATTTCTTGCGTGTTAATACCGAAAAACATTTGGATAATATCCTTTTCTCTTTCGGTTAGCGTAGAAAGTGCTCTGTCGATTTCCCTCGAAAGTGATTCATTAACCAGCGAACGGTCCGCCATTGGAGAGTCGTCGTTTACAAGGACATCCAGCAAGCTGTTGTCTTCTCCTTCTACGAAAGGAGCATCTACAGAAATGTGGCGTCCTGAAACTTTCAGCGTATCTGAAATTTTATCTACCGGAATCTCAAGTTCGTCTGCTAGTTCTTCCGGTGAAGGACGACGTTCGTTTTCTTGTTCGAACTTAGAGAATGCCTTACTGATTTTGTTCAGTGAACCAACTTGATTCAACGGTAAGCGTACGATTCGCGATTGTTCTGCCAAAGCTTGAAGAATAGACTGGCGGATCCACCATACAGCATAACTGATAAATTTAAATCCACGAGTTTCGTCAAACTTTTCAGCAGCCTTTATCAAACCTAGATTTCCCTCGTTTATCAAGTCAGGAAGGCTCAAGCCTTGATTTTGGTACTGTTTGGCTACTGATACTACGAATCGCAAGTTGGCACGTGTAAGTTTCTCCAAAGCAATGCGGTCCCCCTTACGAATACGCTGAGCGAGTTCTACTTCTTCTTCAACCGTAATCAGGTCCTCGCGACCGATTTCCTGCAAATACTTATCAAGAGAAGCACTCTCTCGGTTAGTGATACTTTTGGTAATCTTTAGTTGTCTCATTATTATACACCGAATTTGGCTACAAAAATACTAAAAAACTTTCATATAGCGATTCTTTCATTAAGAAAGATTAAACATAAAGCTAAAAATATTCGGATAATTTTCAGGACTTTTGTTGTGTTTTTGTTGAAAAAACGTCAGATTTTTTGAGAATGAAGACACTTTTCTCTTTTATTCTTTAAAATTCAGAGTTAATTGGATCCATTTTTCTTTATTGCTTTCTGTAAATTGGGATTCTTCTTCTTTGGGGTTAGAAACGGAGAGACCGAGAAGCCGTATAGGATGTTGCTCGTAGTCTACTTCCGCAAGTAATTGTTTGGACAGCGGAAGGATATCTTGCAAAGTATGCAACTGTTTGTTAACACTAATACTGCGTGTAATCTGAGTAAAATCGTGAAATTTTACTTTCAGTGTAAGTGTACTGCCTTGAAAATCTTTGGCTTTAAGCCGTTCTGCCAATTCGCATGCGACATGGTACAGTTCTATGATAACAGATGATTTGAGTGATATGTCTTTTTCGAGTGTGTGCTCACATCCTATTGATTTTCGGATACGTATAGCTTCAACCGGACGATTATCTATGCCTCGGGCAAAGTCGTAATATACTTGCCCCATTTTCCCAAATTGCCTTGTCAACATTTCTAGTGAACAGTTACGAAGCGTACTTCCATTGTAGATTCCCAATGTATGCATCTTTTTGGCTGTGACAGGTCCTACTCCCCAAAAAGCTTCAATCGGTAATCCGGCAATGAATTCTTCAGCTTGGTCGGGGTGTATAGTACAAAGGCCATCTGGCTTGCGTAAATCGGAAGCAACTTTGGCCAGGAATTTATTATACGATATTCCGGCAGAGGCTACAAGGTTTAACTCTTTTCGTATCCGGACTTTTATTTCCCGGGCTATATCTACAGCCAGTTTGATGTCTTTTTTATTTTCTGTCACATCCAGAAATGCTTCGTCAAGTGATATCGGTTCAATAATGTCTGTATATTCGTGAAAAATTTCGTGAATCTGTGCCGATACACTTTTGTATACATCCATACGCCCTTCTACGAATATCAGTTCTGGGCAGATTTTTAATGCTTTAACCGATGACATAGCCGAACGCACTCCATACTTGCGTGCTTCGTAACTTGCAGCAGCCACAACTCCTCGTTTCTCTGAATGTCCGACTGCTACAGGCTTACCTTTTAAATCTGGATTGTCACGCTGTTCTACAGAAGCGTAAAATGCATCCATATCTATGTGTATGATTTTCCGGCTCGTGTTCATGTTTTGACGTAAAAGCTCTTTCATGCAAATTTAATGAAAGTTTTTTGGGCTATCATAAAAATCATTTGTACTTTTGTGAGGCTTTGAATAAACTAGCGAGAACAGTCATTATGATGAAAGATGAAATTAAAAAGGCATGTGAGATCATGCAAAAAGGCGGTGTGATACTTTATCCGACTGACACCGTTTGGGGAATAGGCTGCGATGCAACCAATGAGGAAGCTGTAAAGCGAGTATATGAAATTAAGCATAGAGCTGACAGTAAAGCGATGCTGGTACTTGTAGATAGTCCGGTGAAGGTCGATTTTTATGTTAGTGACGTACCTCCTGTTGCTTGGGATTTAATCGAAATGACTACCAAACCTCTTACTATAATTTATGATGGGGCACGTAATTTAGCTCCTAATTTGCTTGCAGAGGATGGCAGTGTGGGTATTCGTGTAACAAATGAAACCTTTTCGAAAGAGTTATGTTTCCGCTTTCGTAAAGCAATTGTTTCTACTTCTGCCAATATCAGTGGCCAGCCTGCACCTGCTGTTTTTTCTGAGATAAGTGAGGAAATAAAGAATGCGGTAGATTATGTAGTTGATTTTCGCCGTGAAGAAAATGGTCATCCTAAGCCTTCCAGTATTATTAAATTAGGTAAGGGCGGTGTTGTGAAAGTTATAAGAGAATAAAAATTACGCGTTCGATGAAAACTTCACAAGACAAGTTCGATTTGCTTCAACGTTTTATCCGATGGAGGGAAAAACATATTACAAATAAGCAGTTTATTTTAATATTGAGTTTTCTTGTTGGTATATTTACCGCATTGGCTGCTTATGTGTTGAAGTTTCTTGTAGAATATATAAAGGAGTTCCTGACAGAGAATTTTGACCCTATGGGGGCAAACTGGCTTTATCTGGTATATCCGGTAGCGGGTATATTTATAACCAGTTTGTTTATCCGTAAGGTAGTGCGTGATGATATCAGTCATGGTGTAACTAAGATTCTTTATGCCATATCGCGTAAACAAAGTCGCATTAAACGGCATAATATTTGGTCATCGGTTTGTGCTTCTGCCATAACTATCGGATGTGGTGGATCTGTGGGAGCTGAGGCGCCGATTGTATTGACAGGATCTGCTATAGGCTCTAATTTGGGAAGTGTTTTCCGTATGGATCACAAGACCTTGATGTTGCTGGTTGGTTGTGGAGCGGCTGGTGCTGTATCTGGTATTTTTAAAGCTCCTATAGCTGGATTAGTATTTACGCTGGAGGTGTTGATGATAGATCTGACGATGGCTTCACTTCTTCCGTTGCTGATAACGAGTGTTACCGCAGCTTCTGTTTCGTATCTGCTTTTGGGTACAGAAGCAATGTTTCAGTTTCATCTGGATTATCCTTTTTCGCTCGAACGCATTCCATATGCCATCGCTTTAGGTATATTTTGTGGCTTGGTTGCTTGGTATTTTACTCGTTCAATGAACTGGATAGAAAATATATTCCGCCGGTATTCCAATCCTTATGTTAAGTTTGTTATTGGTGGAGCTATGCTGAGTATTCTGATATTTCTTTTTCCACCATTATATGGTGAAGGATATGATACCATTAGTTTGTTGTTAAACGGTGAAACCTCGGAAGAGTGGAATACTGTAATGAACAATTCATTGTTTTATGGTAGCACGCATCTGTTGGTCGTATACCTTATTTTGATAATCTTATTTAAGGTTTTTGCTTCTAGTGCAACAAATGGAGGTGGTGGTTGCGGTGGTATTTTTGCTCCTAGTCTGTTTTTGGGATGTATATCGGGGTTTGTCTTTTCGTATGTATGCAATGAGTTCCATATCGGAAATACATATATTCCGGAAAAGAATTTTGCTCTGATGGGAATGGCTGGTCTGATGTCGGGAGTTATGCATGCTCCACTGACGGGTATTTTCTTGATTGCAGAACTGACAGGTGGATATGATTTGTTTCTTCCGCTAATGATTGTTTCTGTATGTGCCTATCTGACTATCATCGTATTTGAGCCTCATAGTATTTATTCTATGCGTCTGGCAAAAACAGGCGAGCTGATAACCCATCATAAAGATAAGGCGGTATTGACACTGATGAATATGGAGAGTATTGTGGAAACAGATTTTCTGAAAGTACGTCCTGATATGGATTTAGGTGAGATGGTGAAGCGTATTTCTCAATCTAGCCGTAACCTTTTTCCTGTGGTTGATGTAAATGATGAACTAATTGGTATAGTAGTTCTTGATGATATTCGTAATATTATTTTCCGTCAGGAATTATATCACCGTTTCCGGGTAGAAAGTTTTATGAAGCCTCCTAAAGCACCTATTATTAGTACAGACTCTATGGAAGTTGTGATGAAGAAGTTTGACCAGACAGGGGCCTGGAACTTACCTGTAGTTGATGAGGATAATAAGTATATTGGGTTTGTTTCGAAATCAAAAATGTTGAATACCTATCGTCAGGTATTGGTGGATATTTCAGCTGAATAAAAAGTACAAGACTTATGGATAAGAAGGATTTGAGAATTGTATATATGGGAACTCCCGAGTTTGCAGTGGAAAGTTTAAAAAGACTGGTAGAGGGAGGATATAATATAGTAGGTGTCATCACGATGCCTGATAAACCGATGGGGCGTCACGGAAGTGTATTGCAACCGAGTCCGGTAAAACAATATGCGGTTTCCCAAGGTTTAAAAGTGTTACAGCCTGAAAAATTAAAAAATGAAGAGTTTGTAGCAGAACTTCGTAGCCTGAATGCTGACTTACAGATTGTGGTCGCTTTTCGTATGTTGCCTGAAGTTGTATGGAATATGCCACGTTTGGGTACGTTTAATCTTCATGCTTCATTGCTTCCTCAATACCGTGGGGCAGCTCCGATAAATTGGGCTGTGATAAATGGAGATACCGAAACTGGTATTACGACTTTTTTCCTGAAGCATGAAATTGATACAGGAGAGGTTATAGATCAGGTCCGTGTACCTATAGCTGATACTGATAATGTGGAGGTCGTTTATGAACGTTTGATGCGTTTGGGAGGTGATCTGGTTTTGAAGACTGTGGATGCTATTCTGGAAGGTTCTGTAAAAACAATTCCACAAGAAGAACTGGCTCAGGTTGGTGAACTTCGTCCTGCTCCAAAGATATTTAAAGAAACCTGTCGTATCGATTGGACAATAGGCGTGAAACGGATCTACGATTTTGTACGTGGTTTATCACCTTATCCAGCTGCATGGACTGAACTTTATCAGGAAGGGGCTGATCCTATTATGCTGAAGATATTTGAAACTGAAAAATTATTCTGTGAACATTCATTGGCTCCGGGTACTATTGTAACCGACTGTAAAACATATTTTAAAATAGCATCGTCTGACGGATATGTGAATGTTCTTTCGTTACAGTTGGCTGGTAAAAAACGTATGGAGATAAATGATTTCTTGCGTGGGTATCGCCATACAGAAAAAGCATATGTGAAGTAATAAAATAAAAAACCATTCAGAACAGCCCGAAAAGAGGGAAGGGGCTGTTGCTGAATGGTGCAGAGATATAAACTTAGAAACAACAAGACTCAATATAATGTGACGGGTTTTGTTCTGTTTGTGTACCTTGAGAGTTTATTTTAACTATCCATTCTGCACGACTGTTTGCCCCGCTGTCATAGATAATCTTAAATCCCTTACATTTAGACTCATCATAATCAGGAATGCTTTCCAGTGTATATGAAACAATTCCCCACAATCTTTCAGAATAAGTATCTCCTTGATTGTTGTGACGGAATTCTACCTGTAGTAACCCATTTTCATCCAGTTGAGTTTCAGAATTTAACACTAGGCTGATTCGGTGGCTGATGTTTGTACTTCCATAATATTCATATTGAATGTTCAGATGTTTCTGACTGATAGAAGCTGCTGTAATTTGAATAGGACTATTGCCAAATACATCTTCTATACCAATTCGTAAGTCATCAGCTTTTTTGGTTAATACTTTGTTTACTCTTACTAGTTCTACCTGCATACCTGTTTTTCCTTCTTTAGTTGTGTTTTCTGTATATTGAAAAACAGCAAGTATTCTTTGCCCCGTAGAATCTGTTTGGGTGGAAGTAATGAATCCGGGGTTAGTCGGAATTAATAATCCATATGAGTCAGATTCTATTGTTATGTCGTTTTCATCTGCATTGACAGTTCCCAGTGTCGGAAAAAAGGTTTCGGGTTCATTATCATCCAGACACGAGGAGAATAATGTGCAGCAGAGTAATATTCCAATAATTTGTTGTAAACAATTTCGTCGCTTCATGGCTGTTGCTTTTATAATCCGTTTATATAACGGATAAATTTACTTTTTACTGCATCTTAAATTGTTAAAAATAATTTAGAATAAAATTTATTTCTCTTTATGTGCAGTATTTTTGCCTCAAGGACATTTCATATTAAAATGCAGATGAAAGCCGATATGTCAGAGGAAGAATTGTCGTTGCAATGCCAACGGGGAGATATGCGGGCACGCCACACGCTGTATGAGCGCTATGGTGGGTCGCTCATGGCTATATGCCTTCGCTATATCGGTGACCGTGAAACTGCAGAAGATATTTTGCATGATGGTTTCTTGCGTATATTTCAATCTATCAAGCAGTTTTCTTATCAAGGTGAAGGCTCTCTCAAAGCTTGGCTTTCGCGGGTGATGGTAAATGAAGCATTAGGGTACTTGAGAAAGAAGAATACGCAAGTGCAGCAAGAGGTATTGATGACTGAAATACCTGATGTTCCTGATACTGATGACAGTGAGTTGGATGATATACCTCGTTCTGTGTTGATGAAGTTTATATCAGAACTTCCTGATGGTTATCGTACAGTATTCAATTTATATGTATTTGAAGATAAAAGTCATAAAGAAATAGCTTCTTTATTAGGGATAACAGAACATACTTCTTCATCGCAGTTCTATCGTGCAAAAAGCTTATTGATAAAGAAAATTAATGAATATAGAAAAAGGAAACTAGAATGAAAGAGGATGATAAATGGGTAGAAAACCTTCGCAATAAACTGGAGGATTATTCTGAACCTCTTCCCGATGCTTTGTGGGAAAGGTTAGAGGAGGAGTTGTCTGCGCCACGCGTCATTCCAATGTGGAGGACACGTCGCTTTGTTGCAGCTGCTGCTGTTTTGGTCGTAGCCGTTTCGTCGTTGACGTTTTGGTTTATAAATTCTCCTACTGCCGATTATATGCGTAGTAATGAGGTGTTGGTTGAAGAATTAGACTTTTCATCAACTCCTGATGATGAGGTTTTATCTTCTTCTGAAAAGATATTTTCATCAGATAATTCAAAAATGGATTTTTCGGATCCGGTCGTAGCGTCTTCTCCGGCTAAAGTCTGTTTGGCGAAAATCGAGACACCTGAAAATCACAATCAGGAGGTTATTGCTGAAAGTGAAATAATGTCTATGAAGGAAGAAGATAAGGTAGAGGATAAGGAACAAGAAACCGGCAGTACGAATTATGAAACTGATAAAAAACGGGCGTATCGTACTTTGGAAGCAGACCGTCGTCAAGTTAAGCGAAACCAGGAAATGCTGGCTATGGGGAAAAGTGAAAAGGACCGTAAGTGGTCGGTTGGTTTGTCTGCAGGAAATACTCCTTATTCTTCATCTCGCTCATTTGGAGGTATGAGCCGTCTGAATAGTCGGTCGCTTTATGCTACTCCTATAAATATGGGAGCCGTTTCTGAAAGTGATGAACAGACTGCTTATAGTCAGGTATTGCTTAATAACCGTGATCGCAGTTCTACTACGGATGTGAAACATAAAATACCGGTAACAGTAGGTCTCTCGATAAAGTGGAATATTAGTAGAGAATGGGCATTAGAAACAGGAATAAATTATACGATACTTTCTTCTGAGCTACATTCCGGTTCAGGTTCATATATCGAAGAACAACAGAAATTGCATTATATAGGAATTCCTTTAAAAGTACATCGCTCAATATGGAATAATCGTTGGTTTTCATTTTATGCATCAGCCGGTGGAATGGTTGAAAAATGTGTATCAGGAAGTATGGATGCTGTATATGTAAACGGAAACTCAAATCGTGAAGTTGAACACACTTCGTTAAAAGTTAATCCTTTGCAATGGTCTGTTTCGGCAGCCGCAGGAGCACAGGTGAATTTTACTAAACATTTAGGATTATATGCTGAACCTGGTATTGCATATTATTTTGATGATGGCAGTCAGATTGAAACGATTCGCAAAGAACATCCATTCAATTTCAATCTTCAGTTTGGTTTGCGTTTCAGCTTTGAATAGAGCTGTTTTTGTTGAGCCTTACCTTTTATCTCGATAAAAATACTTATCTTTGTTCTTAGGAATAAGTTTTTAAAGTATGAAGAATGAATTGAAAATATCGCCTTCTCTCTTATCTGCAAATTTTGCTAATCTGAAAGAAGATATCGAGAAGATAAACCATAGTGATGCAGACTGGTTGCATATAGATATAATGGATGGGGTTTTTGTTCCAAATATATCTTTTGGATTCCCTGTCTTGAAATATGTGGCAGAGCTGAGTGAAAAACCACTGGATGTACATTTGATGATAGTGCAACCGGAGAAATTTATTCGAGAGGTAAAAGAACTGGGCACCATGATGATGAATGTGCATTATGAGGCGTGTACTCATTTGCATCGTGTGGTGCAGCAGATAAAGGATGCAGGTATGCGTGCAGGAGTAACGTTGAATCCATCCACTCCGGTGTCAATGCTTACTGATATTATCAGTGATGTGGATATGGTGCTGCTGATGAGTGTTAATCCTGGTTTTGGAGGACAGAAGTTTATTCCTCATACACTGACAAAAGTACGTGAGCTTCGTGAACTGATAGATCGTAGTGGCTCTCAGGCACTGATAGAGGTCGATGGTGGTGTAAATCTGGAAACTGGTTCACAGCTGGTTGAGGCAGGAGCGGATGTGTTAGTTGCTGGTAATGCAGTTTTTAAGGCTCCCGATATGGTTGGCATGATTTGTCGTTTGAAGGAGCTAAAATAATAAAATGGTGAGTTCTCGTTTCACATTTTATCCTTTGTTCCGGTTGTCGGTAGCACTGGCAACCGGAATTTTTTTATCTGATGTGTTTGCTTTAGATGGAACTTACTTGTATGCACTTTGTTTTGTTTTTGTTCTGTCTGTTCTTTTGTCTTCTATATTTTACTTTTCGAAGACTTATCGGATTCGTTTCTTGTTTGGGATATCTGTTAGTCTAAGTTTTTTGCTTCTAGGAGGAATACTATTTGTTATATCATTGGAAAATATACATCACGAGTGGGATTCTGATAAAGCGGTGTATGTTGCTTCCGTATGTGATATACCTCGTGTGAAAGGCAAGACTATTCAGGCAACTGTCAATGTGGAAAAAGTAAAAGATGTTGCTACAGGAAGTTGGAAACCGATAAATAAGCAGATACTTCTTTATTGGATGCCTGATTCTATGCAACCTCCATTACAATGTGGAGATCGAATGTGCTTTCGTGCACATGTCGGGATGCCTATGTCTGATGCAGATTTTACGGGGTTTGATTATGGACAATATCTTCAGCGACAGGGGATAAGTGGAACGGCAATAGTCTACTCCGGATATTGGCGTAAACTGCTTCAGCCAAGTACTCCAACATTTAAGATGCAGGCTTTGATGCTTCGAGAACAAATCGTTAAAAAGTTTCGTGCATGGAATTTGGAAGATGATGTGTTGGCTATAATATCGGCACTTACTGTAGGTGATAAATCAAAACTTAGTCGTGAGATAAAAGCTACATACAATGCAGCTGGGGTTAGTCATATTCTTGCGCTTTCCGGTTTGCATATTGGTATACTATCGATGATTCTTTCGTGGCTGTTCTATCCTTTACGACGGGTTTGTGGCGGAAAATGGATTGTAAGTTTTCTCATTGTCGGACTTTTGTGGGGATTTGCTTTCTTGTCGGGGTTGAGTCCTTCGGTAATAAGGGCAGTCACAATGTTTTCTGCGTATGTGGTAGCTTCTATCTTTTCAGAGGATCGCTTCTCAGGTTTTTTAGCTTTAACTTTGACAGCTTTTATAATGTTGATATACCAGCCCATGTATTTGTTTGATGTCGGTTTTCAGTTATCATTTATGGCTGTATTGGGCATTTTCTTATTTTATCCATTAATTGATAGTTTATTTGTAGTGCGAAATAAAATTGTTGCTTACTTGTGGAACATTATTTCTCTTTCTCTTGCTGCCCAATTAGCAACACTGCCACTTATATTATATTATTTTGGAACATTCCCGGTTTATTTTTTGCTATCTAATCTTGTTGTTGCTCCAATAGCTGTTTTTATCCTATCGGCTACGCTGCTGGCATTGACACTTGGGGTGTTTCCTGTAGCCGCAAACTTTGTGGTACAGGGATTGGATTTTGCAGTACGGACTTTGAATGAGGTAATGGAACAGATACAACATTGGTCGGGAGCACAAATTACATCTGCCTATCTTTCGGTATGGCAGGCATGGTTACTTGCTGTTGTAATAGTGACTTTATGGAGGTATGTTGTCTGTCGTAATGCACGTAGGCTGATTGTATTTCTACTGACTGTAAATGTTTTGATAGTGTCCTTTTTGTGGAAACAAAGGGAGCTGCCTGATACTTATATCTATTTGTCTCGTGCTGGAGTTTATACCAAATACGACAGAGATATTAATGAGTTGTCTTCTACATCATGTATCTATAAGGTTAGAGATATTTGTATTGTTTTGGTTGATAATAATAAATGGAGAAAACAAAAGGCACTTTCTCCTTTGCATGTAGATTATGCTTATATATGCCGTGGATTTTATGGTTCTGTAGCTGATCTCAAACGGTTGTTTCAGATAAAACAAGTTGTTTTAGATACTTCGTTAGAAGACTCATATCGGGAAAAATTGAAACGAGAATGTGATATCTATGGGTTGAATTATATCGATATGTCAGAAAAAGGTTCTTATGCTATTCTTCTGTAGATTAAGAATTAATTTGTATTTTTGCCATTCAATTTAATTCGTTTTTTTATGTTGACAAAAGTTATACTTCAAGCCAATATTGATAAGGTTGCTAAATATTTTGAACGTGCTGACAAGATAGTTATTGTAACTCATGTATCTCCTGATGGTGATGCTTTGGGCTCTTCGTTAGGATTACTTCATTTTCTGGAAACACAAGAGAAAAATGTACATATAATTGTCCCTAATGCTTTTCCTGATTTCTTACGTTGGATGCCTGGGGCAAAAGATATTATCCGCTATGACAAATATTCGGAATTTGCCGATAAACTGATAGCTGAAGCCGACGTAATTTGCTGTTTGGATTTTAATGCTTTATCACGTATTGACGCAATGGCCAAACCTGTTGCTGCTTCTGCTGGGCGTAAGGTGTTGATTGATCATCATTTGAATCCAGAAGACTTCTGTCGTGTAACTATATCTCATCCAGAGATTTCTTCAACCTCTGAATTAATTTTTCGTTTGATTTGTCGGATGGGTAATTTTGAAGATATAACTCGTGAAGGAGCTGAATGTATTTATACTGGTATGATGACTGATACGGGAGGATTTACTTATAATTCGAATAGCCGTGAGATTTATTTTATCATTAGCGAATTATTATCGAAAGGTATCGATAAGGATGAAATTTACCGTAAGGTCTTCAATACATATTCGGAAGATCGTTTACGCCTTATGGGATATATTTTATATGATAAAATGCAGGTCTTCCCTCGCTTTCATGCTGCATTGATATGGCTTACCAAAGATGAGCAGAGTAAGTTTCATTATGTGAAAGGAGATACTGAAGGATTCGTCAATATTCCACTGCAGATGAAGGGAGTTTGTTTTTCAGTTTTTCTCCGTGAAGATACTGAAAAAAATATGATAAAGGTATCATTGCGATCTGTAGGAACTTTCCCTTGTAATAAAGTTGCATCTGAATTTTTTAACGGAGGTGGACATCTGAATGCTTCTGGTGGAGAATTCTATGGAACGATGGATGAGGCTATTGAACTGTTTAAGCAGGCATTGGTGAAATATGAGGACTTGCTTAATAAGTAAAATCAGGAATTGATTTGGACTATATATTTCTTTTTTAAGCAGATCATAGAATATACTGTCATAATTCAGTCTTAAAATGAAACTTAACTTTAAATGAAAATATGAAAAAACTAAAAGTACTGGTTTGGAGTATGTGTCTTGTGTTAGGGGCATGTGCAGTGAAGCCGACTACTGAAGTGTATACGTCGGAAAGAGGAACACAGTGGAAATGGAATAAAGGTACAATTGTCGTGCATACACCAGAAAGACCTGATGGTCAGAAAAGTGTATTGGGACTGACTGTGCCTAAAATGGACGTCGTTCGTGTTGGTTTTGTTGGGCTAGGTATGAGAGGACCTGGTGCTGTTGAACGTTTTACACATATTCCCGGTACTCAGATTGTTGCCTTATGTGATTATGAACAGAAACGTGCAGAAGATTGCCAGAAATACTTGAAGGCAGCATCTCTGCCTAAAGCTGCAATTTATTCAGGTGAGAAAGGCTATGAAGAGTTGTGTAAACGCGATGACATCGATCTGGTTTATATAGCTGCCGACTGGCTACATCATTTTCCTGTTGCAAAATGTGCCTTGGAGCATGGTAAGAATGTTGCTGTAGAAGTTCCTTCAGCTATGAATCTGAAAGAATGCTGGGCTTTGATCAATTTGAGTGAAACAAGTCGTAAACATTGCTTTATTTTGGAGAACTGCTGTTATGACTGGTTTGAGATGAATACCTTGAATATGGCTCAGCAGGGAGTGTTTGGTGAGGTAATTCGTGCGCAGGGAGCTTATATCCATAATTTGGAAGCTTTTTGGGATTATTATTGGAAAAACGGTAAAGAGGATAAGTTAGGATGGCGTCTGGATTATAATATGAGACATCGTGGTGATGTGTATGCTACTCACGGACTTGGTCCTGTAGCACAGGCTCTTGACATTCATCGTGGCGATCGTATGGCGACATTGGTGGCTATGGATACAAAGTCGGTAGTAGGTAAGTCTTTGGTGGAAGAGCGTACAGATTCTGTATGCAATAACTTTCGTAATGGTGACCATACGACAACGCTGATTCGTACTGCTAAAGGAAAAGTTATCGAGATACAGCATAATGTAATGACTCCACAACCTTATAACCGTTTATATCAACTGACTGGTACAAAGGGCTTTGCTAACAAATATCCGGTTGAAGGATATGCACTTGACGCTAAACAATTGGCTGCTTCGGGAGTACAACCTAAATTGGACGATCTTAGCTCACATGGCTTTTTGCCGCAAAAGGAAATGGAAGCTTTGGTAGAAAAATATCAGCATCCTATTCTGAAAAAATATGGAGAGATGGCAAAAGAAGTTGGTGGACATGGAGGTATGGATTTTATTATGGACAGTCGTCTTGTGTACTGCCTTCAGAATGGATTGCCATTGGATATGGATGTATACGATTTGGCTGAGTGGTGCTGCTTGGCTGAGTTGGGAGAACTATCTATGGATAACGGTTGTGCTGCTGTAGAATTTCCTGATTTTACACGTGGAGAGTGGAATGTAGTAAAAGGTTATAAGCATGCGTTTGCTAGTCCTGAGGACGAAGCTGCAACTGCTAAAAAAGCCGCTGAAATTACTGCAAAACTGAAACAACAGGGAGCAAAAGAATGGGCAAATAACGAATAATCAAGATAGCGTGAACTGATGGAGATTTTAACTAGCATAATTTCTCATTTCCCCGAGGCTGGTGAAGTGAAAAAAATAAGTCCGTTGACTTCCGGTTTAATAAATAAGACTTATCTCGTGCAGACACTTGATGATTCTGCCTCTGATTATATATTGCAGTGCATCAATCATCAAGTCTTTACTGATGTTGATATGCTTCAGCATAATATAGAAGTTGTAACAGCTCATATCCGTAAAAAGTTAGAAGAAAAACAGACAAAAGATATAGATAGGAAAGTGCTTCGCTTTTTGAAGTCGGATACTGGGAAGACATATTATTTTGATGGCGAAAAATATTGGCGGATGTGTGTCTTTATTCCGGATTCCCGTACATTGGATGCTGTTACCCCAGAATCTTCTTATCTGGTAGGCTTGAAGTTTGGTGAGTTTGAGGCAATGCTTACAGATTTGCCAGAACCATTGGGGGAAACGATTCCTGATTTTCATAATATGAAATTTAGGATGCAACAATTGCGTGAAGCTGTGCAGAAAGATGCTGTAGGACGTAAGGAAAAAGTACGTTGTCTCGTGGATGAGATAGAGCGTGATGCTGATGAAATGTGTTGTGCAGAACGTCTGTTTCAAGAAGGAAAATTACCAAAACGTATTTGCCATTGTGATACGAAAGTAAGCAATATGTTGTTTGATGATAAAGGGGAGGTATTATGCGTAATCGATTTGGATACAGTTATGCCAAGTTTCGTATTTTCCGATTTTGGTGATTTTTTGCGTTCAGCAGCTAATACAGCTCCTGAGGATGAGCCGGATTTGAATAAAATACATTTTAAATTCGATATATTCAAGCATTTTGCTAAAGGGTATATTGAGTCTGCTAAACATTTTCTGACTCCTTTGGAAATCGAACTATTGCCTTATGCTGTGACTTTGTTCCCATATATGCAGGCTGTACGTTTTTTGGCTGATTATATTAATGGTGATACTTATTATCAGATTAACTATGCCGAGCACAATTATGTACGTGCATTGGCACAATATAAATTGTATAAAGAAACGAAAAAAAATGTGCCTGAGATGAAGGCTTATATAGAGACATTGGTAAAGTCATGATTTATTGATTGCTTATAGGTATATCAATGTGTGTTAAGGGCTGTTAATGCACTGTTGCCTTTTGAAATATATGAAGCAATTTGCTATTTTTGCGCCATAAATGATATGAAAATGAAAAAGATAAAACTGTTTTTTGCGGTATTCTGCACACTGGTCTTCTGTTTGCAAAGTTGTGATAACGGTAAGACTTATGCTGAGATGAAGGAGGAAGAAGCTGACGCTATCAACGCTTGGATTCTGAATCATAATTATCAGGTAATTAGCGAGAAAGATTTCTATAATCAGGATACAATTACGAATGAGAATCAGTTCGTATTGTTCGAAGAAAGTGGTGTCTATATGAATATCCTGCAGCAAGGGGAAGGAGATTCCAAATTGGCTGATGGATATTATGAAATAGCATCCCGTTACATAGAAGTTGCTATTCAAACTCGCGATGAGATGTTTAGCGCCGGTGATACACTTTCTGGAAATATGAATTTGTATAATTACCCTCTTTATACAGCTAACTCAAGTTGGAGTTTGCCGCAGTATATGCTTTATCCAGAGGTCTATAAATTGACGATAAGTGGTACATCATATTCGGCTGCATTTACTGAAAGCTATCAGATGTATTCTATTTATGGTACGACCTCAGTTCCTTCAGGATGGTTGATTCCATTAAAATATATCAAACCATCTCGTACCGTATCTTCTGATAAAGTAGCACGTGTACGTTTGATTGTACCTCATGGACAGGGAACAAGTCAGGCTTCACAATATGTTTATCCTTGTTATTACGAAATTACATACAATTTAGGTAAATAATGACACTTATTAAATCTATATCAGGTATCCGAGGAACGATCGGAGGAAAAGCGGGGGAAGGATTAAACCCACTGGATATCGTAAAATTTACTTCTGCTTATGCGACTTTGATTCGTCGTACTTCAACAGTGAAAAGTAACAAGATTGTTGTAGGACGTGATGCTCGTATTTCTGGCGAGATGGTAAAGAATGTAGTTTGTGGTACATTGATGGGAATGGGCTTCGATGTAGTGAACATCGGTCTGGCTTCAACTCCTACTACAGAACTGGCTGTTACAATGGCTGGTGCATGCGGAGGTATTATTCTTACTGCAAGTCATAATCCCAAACAGTGGAATGCATTGAAACTGTTAAATGAGCATGGAGAATTCTTAAATGCGGCAGAAGGTGAAGAGGTGCTTCGTATTGCAGAAGCGGAGGCTTTTGAATATGCTGATATTGATCATATTGGTTCTTATATAGAAGATAATACATATAATGAGAAGCATATTGAAAGTGTATTAGCTTTGAAATTAGTTGATGTAGAAGCTATACGACGTGCGAATTTCCGCGTAGCAATAGATTGTGTTAATTCTGTAGGTGGTATTATTCTTCCAGAATTGCTTCATCGCTTAGGAGTACAGCATGTAGAAAAGTTGTATTGTGAACCTACGGGAAATTTCCAGCATAACCCAGAGCCGCTTGAGAAGAATTTGGGAGATATAATGAATCTGATGAAGGGCGGAAAGGCAGATGTGGCATTTGTTGTCGATCCAGATGTAGACCGTCTTGCTATGATTTGTGAAGATGGAACGATGTATGGTGAAGAATATACATTGGTAACTGTTGCCGATTATGTTTTGAAGCATACATCAGGAAATACGGTTTCTAATTTGAGTTCTACACGTGCTTTGCGTGATGTAACCCGTAAATATGGTATGCAATATAATGCAGCTGCAGTGGGTGAAGTGAATGTAGTTACGAAGATGAAAGAAACAAATGCTGTAATCGGTGGTGAAGGAAATGGTGGGGTGATCTATCCGGAATCACATTATGGACGTGATGCACTGGTTGGAATTGCTCTTTTCTTAAGCCATTTGGCGCATGAAGGCAAAAAGGTTTCTGAGTTGCGTGCTTCTTATCCCAATTATTATATTGCTAAGAACCGTATTGATCTTACACCGCAAACTGATGTTGATGCAATATTGGCAAAAGTGAAAGATCTCTATAAAGCAGAGGAGATAAATGATATAGACGGTGTAAAGATTGATTTCCCGGATAAATGGGTTCATTTACGTAAGAGTAATACAGAACCGATTATTCGTGTCTATTCAGAGGCTGCGACAATGGAAGCTGCTGATGAATTAGGAAAACAGATTATGGATATCGTATATAGTTTAGCGAAATAAAAGCGAGGGAAAAAGTGTGATGCGAATTTTCGTGTCACACTTTTATTTTGTTCAAGAAGAATAAGATTATCTATATAAAAATAAAAAAAGACACCCAGGAGTGGAAGCCTCCCAAATGCCTTATATCTGCGCTTTTAAGCTTTGTAGCGGGACCCGGGATTGAACCGGGGACCTCATGATTATGAATCATGCGCTCTAACCAGCTGAGCTATCCCGCCATTTGCAATCGATTTTTTTGAGTAGCGGGACCCGGGATTGAACCGGGGACCTCATGATTATGAATCATGCGCTCTAACCAGCTGAGCTATCCCGCCATTTGCAATCGATTTTTTTGAGTAGCGGGACCCGGGATTGAACCGGGGACCTCATGATTATGAATCATGCGCTCTAACCAGCTGAGCTATCCCGCCATTTGTTTTTCGTTTGCGGGTGCAAAGGTAAGTTAAGTTTTTGAATTGTGCAAGATGCTTGAGCGTTTTTTGGGGATTTTATGTGTATTTCTTTAGTCTGTAAAGATTTTTTCGAGTCATTTGGCAAAAAAATATCTTTCATTATCTAGTATATGAAAAAAATAGTTTATTTTGCCTCCGTAATCTTTAATACCTTAATAAAACAATAGTATGGAATCTATGAAAAAGAAAATACGTATTGAGTATCCACTCAATCCAGCTTCAGGAAGTATTTTATGGGGGGCTATCAGTACTCCTTCTGGTTTGCAGAGATGGTTTGCTGATAATGTTTCAAAAATAAATAAGACTTATACCTTCAAATGGGGGAAAACAGAAACACGTAATGCTGAAATTCTTAATCAGCGTACAGAATCCTTCATTCGTTTTCATTGGATAGATGATGACCCCAAAACATATTTTGAGCTGAAAATTCATTATAATGAACTTACTAAAGATCATCTCCTGGAAGTTACCGATTTTGCAATTCCGGGTGAAGAAGAAGATACCAGAAACCTGTGGAATTCTCAAATAGAAATTTTAAGAAGGATATGTGGGGTATAATTCCAAAAATAATGTAAAAACATCATTACCTCTCCGTTTTTTATGCTACTTTTGTGCGCTGATAATGATAATATAAGGAATGCTACGCATAAAAAAACTTGATATATTTGTATTAAAGAGCTTTTTGTTGCTCTTTGCGGGAACTTTTTTCATCTGTTTATTTATCTTCATGATGCAGTTTTTATGGAGATATGTAGATGAGTTGGTGGGGAAGGGATTGGAGATTAATGTACTTGCACAGTTTTTCTTTTATTCAGGATTAACCCTTATACCTTTGTCTCTTCCTCTTGCCATCCTGTTGGCTGCATTGATGACTTTTGGTAACTTTGGAGAACGTTATGAATTGCTTTCAATGAAAGCTGCGGGTATTCCCTTATTACGTATAATCCGTCCGGTTGTATTGTTTTGTGTGTTTTTGGGGGGAATGTCTTTTTTCTTCCAGAATATTATCGGTCCACGTGCTCAAAAGCAATTATGGACATTATTGGTTTCCATGAAACAAAAATCACCGGAAGTTGATATTCCGGAAGGTGTTTTCTATAGTGATATCGATGGATATAATATTTATGTAAAGCATAAAGATCGTAAGACTGGTCTGCTGAAAGATATTTTGATTTATAATTTTTCAGATGGTTTTGAAAATGCCCATATCATTTGGGCAGCAGAAGGAAAACTGGAGTTGACAGCAGACAAACAACATCTGTTCCTGCATCTGTATAATGGTGAGCAGTTTGAAAATCTGAAGTCACAGTCTGTTATTTCTCGTAACGTACCTTATCGACGGGAAACTTTCAAGGAAAAGCATACATTGATTCAGTTTAGTTCGGAGTTTAATATGGTGGACGGAAGTTTTCTTGACCGTCGTTCGGATATTAAGAATATGCACGAAATATCTGTTGCTATAGACTCACTTACAACGCATGCCGACAGTGTAGGGCGTTCGATGTATAGCGATATTATGTCTACCACCTACCGGGGAGCTGTTCTGACTCCGGCAGATTCTGTAAAAATAAAAACCGAGAATATTGCTGTTATCAATACAGACAGTATTTACAATTCGATGACTTCACAGGAAAAGTTAAAGGTGCTGACAACAACAGAGAATCGGGTGAAGTCGTTGTCTACAGATTGGGATATGAAGAGTTTCCTTACCAAAGATACAGACAACAGCATTCGCTCTCACCGTTCAGACTGGCATAAAAAGATAACTTTATCTTTGGCATGTATCATATTCTTCTTTATCGGAGCACCTTTAGGAGCTATTATCCGAAAAGGAGGGCTTGGAATGCCGGTTGTTATTTCTGTATTGATCTTTGTCATCTATTATATTATCGACTCTGGAGCAACCCGTGTTGCAAAGAGTGGGGAAATGAATATCGTTTTAGGTACTTGGATGAGTACAATAGTCTTAGCCCCCTTGGGAGCATTTTTTACCTATAAGTCAAATAAAGACTCTGTTGTGTTTAACTTAGACGTTTATGCAGCTTTCTTCAGAAAGGTATTGGGCATACGTCAGTCTAGACATATGTTTAAGAAAGAGGTTATTATTCATACGCCTGAGTATGCAAAAGATATTGAAATATTGGATGAGATAAGTAAAGACTGTCAGACATATCTGGAAACTCATCGATTGAAAGGAATGCCTAATTACATTCAGATTTTTACTAATAACAAGCATGATGATGCAATAGCTGAAATTAGTAAAAAAATGGAAGCGCTTATTGAAGAGCTTTCAAATACTAAAGATGCTGTTTTGCTGAATCTGATGAACAATTATCCTTTCTTGTCGGTTAAAGCACATAAGAGCTTGTTCGATAACCGATGGCTGAATCTGCTGTTTGGTATTATTGTACCAGCCGGATTATTGCTTTATCTGAATATCTGGCGATACAGGCTTCGTCTGGAAAAGGACTTGAGAGTGATTATAAAAACCAACCAAAGTATAATAGAGCAAATAGAAAAACAACAATTATATTTACAAAAATAGCATTATGAATAAAATTAAATTAGATACCATTGAAGAAGCGATAGAAGATTTCCGTAAGGGTGAGTTCGTTATTGTCGTTGATGACGAAGACCGTGAAAATGAAGGTGATTTGATTATCGCTGCAGAGTTGATTACTCCGGAAAAAGTTAATTTCATGCTGAAGCATGCCAGAGGAGTACTTTGTGCACCTATTACTATTTCGCGTTGTAAGGAATTGGATTTGCCACATCAGGTTTCGAATAATACTTCTGTTTTAGGAACACCGTTTACCGTTACAGTCGATAAACTGGAAGGTTGTAGCACAGGAGTTTCGGCTGTCGATCGTGCTGCTACCATTCGTGCTCTTGCCGATCCTGCTTCTACACCAGAAACATTTGGACGTCCTGGACACATTAATCCGTTGTATGCACAAGATAAAGGAGTATTACGTCGTGCCGGACATACTGAAGCATGTATTGATATGGCAAAACTTGCCGGATTATATCCAGCAGGTGCTTTGATGGAAGTAATGAATGAAGATGGTACAATGGCCCGTCTTCCGGAACTTCGCAAAATGGCAGACGAATATGGCTTTAAACTTATTTCTATAGCCGATCTGATTGCTTACCGCTTGAAACAGGAGTCATTGGTAGAAAAAGGTGTAGAAGTAGATATGCCTACAGAGTTTGGACATTTCCGTCTTATACCGTTCCGTCAGAAAAGTAATGGATTGGAACATGTTGCTTTGATTAAAGGACAGTTCACTCCTGATGAACCTGTATTGGTACGTGTTCATTCTTCATGTGCAACCGGTGATATTTTCGGTTCATTGCGTTGTGATTGTGGCGACCAGCTTCATAAGGCTATGCAGATGATTGACCAGGAAGGAAAAGGAGCTGTTATCTATCTTATCCAAGAGGGTAGAGGTATCGGTTTGATGGAAAAGATGAAAGCATACAAGCTACAGGAAGAAGGCATGGATACTGTAGACGCTAATATTTGTCTGGGTCATCAGGCTGACGAACGCGATTACGGAGTTGGTGCTCAGATCTTGCGTGAAGTAGGTATTCATAAAATGCGTTTACTTACCAATAATCCGGTAAAACGTGTAGGACTTGAAGCTTATGGATTGGAAATTGTAGAAAATGTACCAATCGAGATAACTCCAAATCAATACAACGAACGTTATCTCCATACTAAAAAAGACCGTATGGGTCATACCTTACATTTTAACAAGTAATTTTTATTATTATGGAAACAAATAATTTAGTAAAGACTTATGCCTCTAAGGCTGTGCAGTCTGCTTTAATGCGTAGTGTGTACACATGGATGACTCTTGCTTTGGTTATTACAGGATTCGTATCTATGTATGTAGCCAAATCGTATACACTTTTGTCTGTAATTATGCAGAATTCTATGGCTTTCTGGGGACTGATTATAGCAGAATTAGGACTAGTATGGTATTTGTCTGCCCGAATTAATAAGATGTCTTTTACTACTGCTACTGTCCTGTTTATCGTTTACTCTATATTGAATGGTGTGACATTGGCATTTATATTCTTGATTTATACCATGAGTTCCATTGCCACTACCTTCTTTGTTACTGCAGGCACATTTGGGGTGATGGCTCTTTTCGGATATGTTACGAAGAAAGATCTTACTCGTATCGGAAGTTTGTGTATCATGGGAGTAATAGGTATCATTATTGCTTCGGTAGTAAATATGTTTCTGCATAACTCGATGATGGACCTGATTATTTCCTGTATAGGAGTATTGCTTTTTGTCGGGCTGACTGCTTACGATTCACAAAAGATCAAACAGTTGCTTACTGCAGATGATATAGAGGTAAATGAGACAACACAAAAGATTGCTTTAATGGGAGCGATGACTTTATACCTCGATTTTATCAACTTGTTTTTGTACCTGTTGCGCTTGCTCGGTGACAGAAAGTAAGATAAATTCTTTTTTATTTGAAAGAAAACGACTTATTTTGCATAAAATTTTGAACTAAATAAAACAAAGGCAATGAATCAACTATCAGATCGTTTGAATAGCTTGTCACCTTCGGCGACATTGGCTATGTCACAAAAAAGTAGTGAACTTAAAGCACAAGGTGTTGATGTTATTAATTTAAGTGTCGGTGAACCCGATTTCAATACTCCCGACCATATAAAAGAAGCTGCAAAGCAAGCAATCGATGAAAACTATTCACGTTACTCTCCTGTAGCCGGATATCCAGCTTTGCGTAATGCTATCGTTGCTAAACTGAAAAATGAGAACGGTTTGGAATATACTGCTGCTCAGATTAGTTGTGCAAACGGTGCAAAACAATCTGTTTGCAACACAATCATGGCTTTAATCAATAAAGGTGATGAAGTTATCGTGCCTGCTCCTTATTGGGTTAGCTATCCGGAAATGGTGAAGCTTGCCGAAGGAACTCCTGTTATTGTACGTGCTGGTATTGATCAAGATTTTAAAATTACTCCGGCACAGCTTGAGGCTGCTATTACTCCTAAAACTCGTGCACTGATACTTTGTTCTCCTTCTAACCCGACTGGTTCTGTATATTCACAGGAAGAACTGAAAGGATTGGCAGAAGTGCTGGCTAAACACGAACGTGTTATTGTTATTGCTGACGAAATTTATGAGCACATTAACTACATCGGCAAACATCAGAGCATTGCTCAGTTTGCAGAAATTAAAGATCGTGTAGTTATTGTAAACGGTGTGTCTAAAGCTTATGCTATGACGGGATGGCGTATTGGTTTCATTGCCGGACCAGAATGGATTGTAAAAGGTGTGAATAAATTGCAGGGACAATATACTTCAGGACCTTGCTCTGTTTCACAAAAAGCTGCTGAAGCTGCTTATACTGGAACACAGGCTCCGGTAGAAGAAATGCGTAAAGCATTCGAACGCCGTCGTGACCTCATTGTGAAACTGGCAAAAGAAATTCCTGGATTCGAAGTAAACTTCCCTCAAGGTGCTTTCTATTTATTCCCGAAATGTGATTCATTCTTTGGAAAGAAAGACGGTGACCGTGTTATCAATAATGCTGACGACTTGGCAATGTATCTGTTGGAAGTAGGTCATGTAGCATGTGTAGGTGGTACTTCATTCGGTGCTCCTGAATGTATTCGTATGAGCTATGCTACTTCTGATGAAAATATCGTAGAAGCTATGCGTCGTATTAAAGAAACATTGGCTCGTTTGAAATAATTCTGGAATATTATTTCTGCTTATAAGTCCTCCGCTATCAGTGTGTCAAACATTGATAGCGGTTTTTTCTTCGTATTCAGACCCATAACATGTCGCTCATGATGCCGTCGGAAATAAAAATGCCTTTTTCTGTGAGTTTCAATACTCCTTCAGACTGTTCCAGAGTGCCTTGCTGTAAATGCGGGTAGGCCATACGGAGGCAATAATCGTATAGCTTGCTGCCAAATGTTTTTTTCAGCATGTCGAGATTCATCCCCCACATCGTACGTATGGTAGTAATTACAAAATCGTTATAGCGGGTATATAAATCCAGCTCTTCTATTTCAGAATAAGGCTCTCCCTCGTTTATATTGGTGATATATTCGTCTAAAGAGGATATATTCCATTGTCTTGATACGCCATTGTATGAGTGTGCAGAGGGACCACATCCTAAATACTTCTTTCCGGTCCAGTAACTTGAATTATGTCGTGAGTACATTCCCGGCAGACAAAAATTGGATATTTCGTAATGTTGGTATCCTTTTTCTTTCAGTTTATGAATGAGTAGTGTGAATAAGGATACGCTCAGTTCTTCATCAGCCTCTTCCACCCGATGCTGTTCACGCAATTTCCAAAGTGCAGTTCCTTCTTCATAAATCAGGTGATAAGCCGATATGTGTTCCGGTTTCATACGGATAGCCTGATTCAGATCTGATTCCCAGGTTTGCATGCTTTCTCCCGGCAGTCCATACATGAGGTCGATACTGATATTCTTAAATCCAGCTTTTCTGCACCGTTCGAAAGCATCAATAGCTTGTTGTGCAGTATGCCTCCTGTGTAGCAGGCGTAAAATATCTTCTTGAAAAGTTTGGATACCCATACTCAGTCGGTTGAATGGAAACTCACGTAGCATACTGACGTAGGAACTTGTCAGGTCATCAGGATTTGCCTCAATGGTTATTTCTGCATTCGGTTGAATATCGTAGAGTCGGCCGAGTGTCTGAAAAATAAGCTCAAAATCTTTATATTCCAGTTGCGATGGAGTTCCTCCACCCAGATAGATTGTTTCTATTTTTTCACCTTCCAGATAGTTTTTTCTTTCTTCCAGTTCACGGCACAAAGCGTTGATATAACTGGATTTTTTTTCATTTTGGGTAGTAGAATAAAAGTCACAGTATATACAGCGACGTTTGCAAAAAGGGATATGAAGATAAATTCCTGCCATTTGTTTTTCTATTTTTTCGGGTACAAAAATAATGAAGAACTTATAAATATAAAAATATACCTCGTCACGTACGTGGTGAGCTCTTGTCACGTACGTGTGAATATCTCGTCACGAACGTGATAAGCTATAGTCACGAGCGTGATAAGGTAATTTGATGCTGTAATTCTTCTCTGAAAGCCATGATGGTATCCGAAGTAAAACAGATTACAAAATGTCAGCAAAACAAACTTTTCTATATATATGTGGAAAATATTCAGAATAAGAATTGCTTATGTGTTAAAGTTGTTTTATATTTGCATATAACACAAAAACTAATTCCTTTTTTCGGATAATATCTTAAATATTTAAAAATATGAATGGTCGTAAGTGGATGAATCTTTTAGCTGTACTGAGCGTGGGAGCCTTGCATGCGGAATCAGTTTTTGCCACAGCAAGTTCTACAGTCAAAAGTGTGGAAGTGCGACAGGCAAATCAGCAGAAAAATGTTGTGAAGGGAACGGTTACCGATGAAAGCGGACTTCCTGTACCTGGAGCTTCGGTAGTAGTTGTAGGTACTACGGAAGGAACTGTAACCGATATGGACGGAGCTTATTCTCTTGCATTGTCGAGAAATAGAGCTGTGTTGCGATTTTCGTTTATAGGCTTGAAATCGGTTGATGTAGAATATACAGGACAACGAGTTCTAAATGTTGTTTTGAAATCAGATAATCAGGTGCTCGACGATGTGGTTGTCATCGGTTACGGAAGCAAGAACCGTAAAAGCCTGACAAGTTCTATTTCGTCTGTCAAGAAAGACGATTTGAATAAACTGTCGAAAACATCATCTACAGTTCAGGATATGCTTGGCGGAACGATAAAGGGTGTGCTGGTGACACAAAACAGCGGTGAACCCGGTGCGACGATGACAGTCAATGTACGCGGTATTACTTCCCCTTATCCGATTTCTACCTCGCTTACGGCAAATAACGCTCCGCTTTATGTAATAGACGGTGTGCCGATGTTTGTCGACAGTAATGCACTGAATCCACTTATGAATATTGCACCGAATGACATTGAAAGCATTGATGTACTGAAGGATGCTTCGGCTACGGCTATTTATGGTTCGCGTGGAGCAAATGGTGTAATTATAGTGACTACCAAGAATGGACGGAAAGGAGAGAAGGCTACTGTGGAAGCCGGATATACATTGAGCATTGCAAATCCGGTAAAGGTCTTTGAACCGTTGAACAATCAGGAATTTCGTTCGTTGCAGGAAGAAATTTTGCGTAACACGATGGATGCGTACAATTATGATATGGCGAATTTTACCATGACTACGCAGTATAGCATGATGTACGATCCGACAATCTTGATGGCTTACGGTAATTTTGAAGTCGACTGGAATACGTTGATGTATACTAAATTCCTAGGATTGAACGAAAGCGCATTTGGTAAGGAAAATATTAATTGGGAAGATGAAACAAGAAATAAAAATGCAATAACCAATCAGTATAATGTTTCTGTTCGTGGCGGATCTGAAAAAACAGATTATTCGTTTGCTTTCAATGCCATCGATCAGGAAGGTTTATACAAAAATGACAATCTTGAAACTTATAGCGGACGTTTGTCTGTCAATACCGATATAACCAAACGCATACGTATGGGAGCTTTGCTTAGCTATTCTTACTCAAAGCGTACTAGTCCTAGTCAGGAAAGTATCATGGCTCCTGATACACATCCGTGGCTGGTTCGTCCGGATTTGCCCGTCTATGATGAGAATGGTGATTATACCCGACTGGATAAAGGATCGTTGTATTTTATGCCGTCAGGGTATGTAAGTGGCCCGAATCCGGTTGCTTTGCTGAACCGTAAAGCAAAATATGAAAGCGACCAGTTTATGGGAAATGTTTATGTCGACATAGAGCTGCTGCGTAACCTGAAGTTCCATTCCGATTTTACGCTGGCTTCTTATAATTATGACAACAGTTATTTTTCGCCCAGTTATTTGCAGGAAATTTGGGTAGGAAGTCCTTATTATGCTCAGCTTACCACAAACAACTCGAAGTATGTCAGTACATCGATAAATTTCCGTTTGGATTATAACTATCATACAGGCAAACACTTATTTGGTGCAATGGCTGGATATGGAGCCGACCGTTCACGCAGTACTGGTGGAACAAATATGTATCAGGGCTTCCCGAATGATGATAATTTGGATAATGTAGGTTCGGCACAGTCTGTATTGATGTATTCCGACTATGTTGCAAAGAGTGGTTTGAACTCTGTATATGGACGTCTGTCGTACGATTACGACTCACGTTATCTGCTGGAAGTGAGTATGCGTGCCGATGCTTCATCTAAATTCGGTCCGGGAAACCAGTGGGGAGTCTTTCCGGCAGTTTCTACCGGATGGGTTATAAACCGTGAAGCTTTTATGGAAAAGGCATCCTGGATAGATAACCTGAAGATGCGTTTAAGCTGGGGACAGACCGGATCTACGAATGTTTCCGATTTTTCATTCCGCCAGTTCTATACATCCAGTCAGTATGGAGAAAGTTCGTCTGTCAAGTTGCAGGATTTACTTCCTAACCGTGGTATCCATTGGGAAAAGACAAATGAAGTGAATTTTGGTCTGGATTTCTCTTTCTTTGGCGACCGCTTGTACGGAAGTTTGGATGCATATTATCGTTATACCGATGGTGCACTGGCTCCTGCTCCTCATATACTGGAATCCGGAATGTCGAATTATTACGATAATATAATCGATATGTCAAACCGTGGAGTGGAAGTTTCGCTAGGTGGTTATCCTGTTCGTGGTAAGGATTTTGCCTGGAATACGGATTTGAATATTTCGGTAAACCGTAACCGTATAGAGTCGCTGAACAATGCACAGATCAATTCGTACATGCAGGATGCCTTTATTGTGGGAAAACCAGCAGGAACAGTGAAAGGTTATATAGTCGACCATATTGTTCAAAATATGGATGAAGTGAATGAGCTGAATGCAAAGGCTGTAGAAAAAGGTTTTGCTGAGTATCAGTCTGGTATCGGCGTTGGAGATTTTCTGATGAAAGACACTGACGGAAATGGTACGATTACATCCGACGACCGTCAAGTCATTGCAACTCCTGAACCTAAATTCTTCGGAGGATGGACCAATACGTTTACTTATAAGAATCTTTCTTTGTCTTTCCTTATGCAGTTCTCTTGTGGAGGAGAAGCTGTATATAGTAACTTAGGAGAGGAAATCAGCGGCGTTTTGGGACAAAGCGTTGGCAGAGAGCTTTACGGAAACACCTGGACACCGGAACGTACGGATGCTAAGTATGCACGTCTGGTTGCAGGTACAATGAGTTATAATTATATGGCGAACGACCGTTTTGTTTTTGATACATCTTATTTGAGGATGAAGAACATTACGCTGTCGTATTCATTGCCTAAGGCATGGATAAATAAATTGTATTTAAGTAATGCTTCACTCTTTGTGACGGCTACCAATTTATTTACGATTACTCAATGGCCTGGACTTGATCCGGAAACTGTTGCTACTGGCATTACAAGTATGGGAACTAACAACGACCCTTATCCGTTGAGCCGTTCTTTCTCACTGGGAGTTAAGTTACAATTCTAAAAAAGACTATTTATGAAACTGAATATAAAATCTTGTTTAGTGGCAGGCATGTTTTCTCTGACAATGGCTTCGTGCAGCCTGCTGGGACCTATTGATGATATCCATCCCGAAAATGTGTTGGATGATGAAACTGTCATAACCGATGCCCGTTCGGCCGAAATAGCAGTAAATGGTATCTATGAAGGCTGGAGAGCGAAAAGCTCTATTTACAATGCATTGTTTTTGCGTACCGGAGTTATGCAAAGTTCGAGTGTTAGTGGTGCCAGAAGCTTTTTGACTGGAGATATACAGGATGACAATGTAATTGTGGAAGAAACTTATATCTTTTTGTATTACATAATCAATCAGGCAAATTCGGTGCTGGCGGCTTTGGATAAGGATATAAAAGGACTTTCTGAAGAAGAAAATCTGAATTATCAGAGAGAAGCGAAGTTCAACCGGGCGATGGCAAACTTTATGCTGCTACGTTTGTATGGTGAATTTTGGAACATGGACTCTCAGTATGGTATCGTGCTTCATGACGCTCCTGTACGTGACAATACCCCGAAAGCGAGAGCGACTGTCCGCCAGTGTTACACATCTATTCTTGATGATCTTAAAGAGGCTGAAGTGTTACCGGTAAAACACTCTTCTTTGGGAACAGTAGCCATGTATTATGGAAATTATCTGTCGGCAAAAGCTTTGAAAGCAAAGGTCTTATTGTCTATGGGTAATTTTGATGAGGCATATAAACTGGCCGATGAGGTTATAACAAAAGGGGCTGATGAGGGTATTATGCTTGAGCCTGTATATGGTGATATTTTTAGCAGCTTCCAAAGTACGGATTTACTGTTTTATCCATATACGATGAACAATCAGCAGACTGTAGCTGGATACCGTTACGACTGGAGTGCCGGAGCAGGAAATACTTTGAGAAAAATAGCAGCTCTATATCCGGAAGATAAACGTTATGCATGGGCTTTTGATGCAGAGAATATGATTTCATCGTATCGTATGAATAAGTATCAGATGAATGATAATGTGGATAAAGTTCCGGGAAACTCTTTATATATGCTTCGCCTGTCGGAGATGTACTTGGTGAAGGCTGAGGCTGCGATACGTAAACCAGCTCCTGATTTTACTGCTGCTCGTGAAGCATTGCGTCCGATAACCGATCGTGCAGGATTTGCTGCGGACTTTGTTGATAATGTAGCCGACAAAGATATGCTGATGACAGTCTTTTATCAGAAATATCTGGAGCTGTTCGGTGAAAATTTTGAAGATTGGTTCGACATGATACGTTATAACAAACTGGACGGAACTGATTGGGTTGCATTGGGATATGTTAATTCATGGACCAGACTGGCTCTGCCTATTCCTCGTTCAGCTATTGCTGGAAATGATTTATTAGTTCAAAATCCTTAAATGAAGAATAATAGTTATGAAGAAAATTTTTTTGTTGGGCATGGTAGCTGGTTTGTTGGCTTCATGTCAGAGTAAAACGGATGGATATACCATCGAAGGTACATTAACAGGTGATGCAGCTTCAGGAAAAGCTTATCTGGAACGTTCGGTATACTTGTCGGATCCGGTTGTGGTAGATAGCACTGTGGTGCAGAATGGCAGTTTTACTTTTTCAGGAAAAGTAGAGCGTCCGGGACTTTATTATGTAATAATCGACTTAAACAAGCCGGGCGAAGAACCGGATTATCATAATAAGATGTTTCGTACAATGCTTTATCTGGAGAACTCAGACATTACTTATAAGGGAGATGTAGCTACATTACCAGGAGTTTATTATGCTCCTGAGCGTGAGAATAAATCTCCAGAGATAACCGGTTCGTCAGTTCACGATTTATTTGTTACGATGAATAAGGAGATTCAGGTATATTCTGATACTTTGAATACTTTGATGGAACGTTATGCAGATGAATACTTGGTACCGGAGTCGGAAGGAAAGGATGTGAGTGCCGTTGGTATGGAAATAGCTCGTGAAGAAATGAAATGGAAGGATAAGCTGTTACAGTATCAGCTTGACTTTATCAAGAAACATGCAGACTCTCCGGTAGCGATGGATCAGGCAATGTATTATCTTTCGGGCATGGAATTCTTACCTGATGTTAAGGAGATTGACCAGATGCAGGCTTTGTTTGAGAAACATTGGGCAGGAACTGCCGAGCTGGAACATTTTACAACTGCTGCATCAGCGGCACGTCCGTTGGCTGTAGGACAGAGATATAAAGATATCGATGTTTTAGACCGTAACGGAAAGACTGTAAAACTTTCTTCTATGATTCCGGAAAACGAATATGTCATGCTGGAGTTTTGGGCAAGCTGGTGTGGACCTTGTCGCGGAGAAATACCTCATTTGCGTAAAATACATGATAAGTACAAGGATTTTGCTATCGTAAGCATTTCACTTGATGAGAAGGACTCTGAATGGCAGAAAGCCATGAAAGAAGAAAATATGAGCTGGACACAAGGACGGATAGAAGGAGGTATTTATGGAGCGGGTGCCAAAGAATATAATATCCAGGCTATTCCGATGTGTCTGATTCTTGATAAAGAAGGACGCTTCTATAAGACAAATATGAGAGGTGCATATTTGGATGTATTTTTAGATGATTTATATAAGGCGAATTAACCTCTGTAAGGTTATTTTTCTTGAAATGTTCCTCAGTAACTGGTATGTGCTGGGGAACATTTTTTGTTTGTTCTCAAAAAAACGATTATCTTTGCTTCCGCAAATTGTATGCAGATGGATAAACAGTTACGATATAATGACTTTGCCGGTTTTTTGACGAAGCAGTTTCCGTTCAAGGTACAGAAACTTTCGGTTAATGCGGGTTTTACTTGTCCTAACCGTGATGGCTCAAAAGGGTATGGAGGGTGTACATATTGTAACAATCAGACGTTTAATCCGGAATATTGCCGTACAGAGAAAACGGTAACCACACAGTTGGAAGAAGGCAAGCTGTTCTTTGCCCGCAAATATCCTCAGATGAAATATCTTGCCTATTTTCAGGCGTATACAAATACTTACGGAGAATTAGAACAGCTGAAGCAAATGTATGAAGAGGCTTTGGATGTAGAAAACGTTGTGGGGCTGGTCATCGGTACGCGTCCGGATTGTATGCCCGATTCGTTGTTGGACTATCTGGAAGAACTGAACCGCCAGACTTTCCTGCTGGTTGAATATGGCATAGAAAGCACTGATGATCATACACTGGCACGGATAAACCGGGGACATACATTTGCATGTACGGAAGATGCTGTACGTCGTACGGCCGGAAGAGGGATCTTGACAGGTGGACATGTGATATTAGGCTTGCCTGGGGAAGATTCTGAAAAGTTGATTTGTCAGGCTGAGACCTTGTCTCAGTTGCCACTGACAACGCTGAAAATGCATCAGCTGCAGCTGATAAAGGGTACGCGTATGGCCCATGAATTCGCACAACATCCGGAGGATTTTCATTTATATACGGTCGATGAATATATTGATCTGGCTATCGACTATATAGAACACCTTCGGTCGGATCTGGTTTTGGAGCGATTTGTTTCGCAGTCGCCCAAAGAATTGCTGATAGCTCCTGACTGGGGACTGAAAAACCATGAGTTTACAGCCAGACTGAAGCGCCGGATGGAAGAACGTGATGCATGGCAAGGAAAGCATTGTAGTAAAAAATATAGTATAATTAATTCGGATAACAAAAATGGAAATTAAAGGAAAAGTACATTACGTAGGTGTGAACGACCGCTCAAAAGCGTTGTTCGAAAATCTTTGGCCGCTGCCTTATGGTGTGTCTTATAACTCATATTTGATTGCCGACGATGAAATGGTAGCGCTGGTAGATACTGTTGATGTAGCATTTTTCGAGGTTTATTTGAAGAAAATTCGCGCCGTTATCGGTGACCGCAAAATCAATTATTTGATTATTAATCATATGGAACCCGACCATTCTGGCTCTATTGCACTGATTAAGCAGTATTATCCTGATATCGTATTGGTAGGAAACAAAAAAACTTTCGATATGGTAGAAGGTTATTATGGAGTAGGTGGTGACCGTTATGTTGTAGGTGACGGTGATTTCCTGAAATTAGGACATCATAATTTACGTTTCTATCTGGTTCCGATGGTACACTGGCCTGAAACTATGGTGACTTTCGATGAAACAGAAGGTATCTTATTCTCAGGTGATGCTTTCGGATGTTTCGGAGCGCTGAATGGAGGATGTATCGATAAGAATATCAATACAGATATTTATTGGAATGAAATGCGTCGTTATTATTCCAATATTGTAGGAAAGTTTGGAAATCCGGTACAGAAAGCCTTGCAGAAATGTGGTGGACTGCCTATCAAGATGATCTGTTCTACTCATGGTCCTGTATGGGAAGAAAAGATTCCTCAGGTTATCGATATGTATGATAAGATGAGCCGCTACGAAGGTGAAGAAGGTGTGGTTATTGTTTACGGTACAATGTATGGCAATACAGAAGAACTTGCAGAAACCATAGCTGAAGAATTAAGTGCTCAGGGTATTAAGAATATTGTAATGCACAATGTTTCGAAGACTCATCATTCATTTATCTTGGCAGATATCTTTAAATATAAAGGTCTGATTGCAGGATGTACTACTTACAACATGAACTTATATCCCGAAATGGAAGCTTTGTTGAGCAAGGTGGCTGCCCGCGAGATGAAGAATCGCGTAATAGGATATTTCGGTTCGTTTACATGGGCTAGTGCCGCAGTCAAGAAAATCGGTGAATATACAGAAAAGCTTAAATTCGAGGTTGTTGGCAATCCGGTAGAAATGAAGCAGAGTATGAAGGAAGATACTTGCCGTCAGGCTAAGGAACTGGCAAAAGCTATGGCAGACCGTTTGAAAGCTGACCGTTGATTGTGCTGGTAGAAAAAGAGAAGCGTTAAAGCTAAAATAAGTATCTAGTAAACTTATATACTCTGGTATACAAACATAAAAGAACTGTATCAGGCTCTATTTGATGAGCTATGATACGGTTCTTTTTTATTTATTTTTCGAAGATATATCGGTGGTTTTCTCCCCATTCATCCAGTATGTCTATCAAAGGCAATACACTTTTGCCTAATTCTGTCAGTGCGTATTCGCTGTGGGGAGGTAGTTCTGCATATATTTTCTTTTCTATGATGCCGTGTGCTTCGAGCTCTCTCAGATTCTGATCTAGCACGCGAGAGATGGCCTCTGGTATTTCACGGTGAAGCTGGCTGGGACGTTTGGGAGTTTCTCTCAATGCATCTATCAGGCAAGGCTTCCATTTTGAACCGATAATTTCCATTGTAATGCGGATTCCGCAAGAAAGATCAAGAGGTGTTTTTCTTTTATACATGCATGTTATTTTTAGTTTACTTGCAAAGATAGTTCTTTTTATTTGCTTGATAATCAATATATGGATAAAGTTGTTGGTATCCGATTATTTTATCGTGTATTGCAACGGCTGATAATATCCTTTACTTTTGCTGTAAAAAGAGGCACGTGTTAGAGCCGTAGTAGTTATATAAAAAATCATAGTATGAATTATAGAGTTTTTGGAAAAACTGGATTTAAAGCGAGTGAGGTATCTTTAGGAACTTGGCAACTTGGTTCTAAATGGGGAGATCCTTTTGATGAACAGGTAGCTATGAATACATTGCAGGCTGCATACGAACAAGGGGTAAATCTGATTGATACGGCTGATATTTATCAGGATGGAATGAGTGAACATACTGTCGGGAAGTTTCTGAAAGGCAAGAAAGATAAAGTGTTTGTAGTAACCAAATGTGGTAGAAAGCTCAATCCGCATGTTTCAGCGGGATATAATGAAGAAAACATCGTGAAATTTGTGGATGCTTCACTCAAGAATATGGACGTTGATAGCCTTGATTTGGTTTTGCTTCACTGTCCGCCTACTGAAGTATACCGGAATCCGGAGATTTTTTATGTTCTTGATAAATTGAAACGGCAGGGTAAAATCTGTCATTATGGTGTCAGTGTAGAAAAGGTAGACGAAGCACTGGAAGCATTGAATTATGACATATCTGCCATTGAAGTTATTTTTAATATGTTTCGTTTGAAGCCGGCAGAAGAATTGTTTCCGAAAGCAAGTAAACAAAATGTCGGAATCATAGTCCGTGTACCTTTGGCTAGTGGACTGCTGACAGGAAAATACTCAGAAGAAACAACATTTGGAAAAGCTGATCACCGCTGTTACAACAGAAACGGAGAGTTTTTCGATAAGGGGGAAACTTTTTCAGGAGTAGACTATATGACGGGCGTGAAGGCTGCACGCGAACTGAAACAGCTGTTGCATACAGATAATCTTGCAGCTCGTGCTTTAAGATATATTCTGATGTATCCCGAAGTCAGTACTGTCATTCCGGGAGCAAGTTCTCCTGCTCAGATAATGGAAAATGTCAAAGCTTCTTCTTTGCCTCCTTTTTCACATGAAGAAATGGAGGTGGTACGCCAAGTATACGACAAGCATATCCGCCCTCTGGTACATCATTGCTGGTAACCAGTTGTATTTTTAAAAGCCTGAAATGAATAATCACAGATAAAAAAGTCATTGCATTTTAAAAAGTGCTATATTTGTGATTATGATACAGAAATTATATTCCAAGAATAACGATTCCGATGTGTTGCAGCACATTGTGGATATATTGAATGACGGTGGGATAATCATTTATCCCACCGATACCATGTATGCTATGGGTTGTCATGCCCTGAAAGAACGACCGATCGAACGAATCTGCAAGTTGAAGAATATCGATCCGCGTAAAAACAACCTCTCTATTATTTGCTACGACTTGAGCAATATCAGCGAATATGCCCGTGTAAGCAATGCTACCTTTAAGTTGATGAAGCGAAATCTGCCCGGACCGTTTACATTTGTCCTTAATGCAGACAGCCGGTTGCCTAAGATATTCCGTAACCGGAAGGAAGTAGGAATTCGTGTGCCGGACAATAATATTATTCGTGAAATATGTCATTTACTTGATGCACCTATTCTTACCACTACTTTACCCTTGAATCCGGATGAAGATGTCGAATATGTCACCGATCCGGAGCTTATAGACGAGAAATTTGGTTCGGAAGTTGATTTAGTGATAGACGGAGGCATAGGAGGCGTTGAACCTTCTACCGTTATAAATTGTTGTGAAGATGTGCCCGAAATAATTCGTCAGGGCAAAGGGGTATTGGAAGAATAAATATTAATCAATTTAAAATAAAACAACTATGTTATTATCATCTTTATTGAATGCAACTTTCCTGAGTGCAGGTTCTAAGGGAGTAGACGTAGAACAGCTGCTGTCGAAGTTGCTTGACTGGGGTATTGAGGTAGGAAAAGACCTGTTAGGAGCAATCATTATTTATATTGTCGGCCGCTTTATCATCAAGCAAGTCGGACGTTTACTTGCACGTATTCTGGAAAAGAGAAAGCTTGAAATCAGTGTGCAGACTTTTTTGAGAAGCCTTGTCAGTATATTGCTGAATCTGATATTGGCTTTTGCTATTGTTAGCCGTCTGGGAGTAGAAACTACCAGCTTTGCAGCCTTGCTGGCTTCTGCCGGTGTTGCTATTGGTATGGCTTTGTCTGGAAATCTTTCCAACTTTGCAGGAGGATTGATTATTCTGGTATTTAAACCTTTTAAGGTAGGCGACTATATTGAAGGCCAGAATGCGAATGGTACTGTACGCGAAATTCAGATATTCCATACTATTCTGACAACTGTAGATAATAAAGTCATCTATGTTCCGAATGGTGCATTGAGCAGCAATGCCATTACAAATTACAGCAAACAGGAAACACGTCGTGCTGAATGGGTATTCGGAGTAGAATATGGTGAAGATTTCGAAAAGGTAAAAGCCGTATTGCAGCGTATTATCGATGCAGATCCTCGTATATTGAAGGATCCGGCTCCGATGATTGCTTTGGGAGCTCTTTCGGCAAGCAGTGTGGATATTAAGGTCCGTGCGTGGGCTAAGACAGCTGATTACTGGGATGTATATTTTGACATGAATAAAATCGTGTACGATACATTCAATAAGGAAGGTATCGGATTCCCGTTCCCGCAGCTTACTGTTCATCAGGCAAAAGACTGATTGTGATTTTTACATAAAAAACGGAAAAAGCATTTCCTCTTCCTTTGTGTGGATGGGAAATGCTTTTTTGTTTGAATGAAAGTTATTTGCAATATCGTTCTATCAGTTGGCGTGCTTCATCTTTTCCTGAGGCGAAACTCATTGTATCAATGATTAGCTGACGGTTGTGGCAGTCGTATATGTGAGGCGCCATGACTTGCAGGAATTTTATCCGTTCATTGTCGAAATCACATATAGAAAGCAGTTTGACACATTGCTTGCATGTAATATTTCTGCCATTCATGCCTGTTTGCAGTATCTTCAGCTGATCGAATGAGAAAGCATCCTTTACCTTTTCATATAATATATTGATTTCACCGTCACTATATAGCCGACCGCTGTGATGCTTCTTGTTCAGTATATTTTTTGCTTTTTCCTCTCCCGATATAAAAGTCATTGAATCAACAATCCGGTCGGTATTTTCCCGGTCGATAATGGTTGGTTCCAGAATGACCAATGCTTCCAGTCTTTCATCGTCGAAGTTGAATATTTTCATCAACTGTACGATTTCATCACAGGTAAAGTCTGACTGGCGTGCGGCTTCTCTGAGTATTTTCAGACGTTCGTCTTTGAAAGGCTTGTCTTTTACTTTTTGATATAATTCCTGAAACCATTTCTGATCGTCTGTCGGATAAGCCAGCGAAGGTATTTCTTCAACAGGAGCAGGCGGACAGATAGCTATAGGAGGATAGGCAGGAGAGGGGGTATCTCCAGCATACGAATTGAATGAGATGACTTTATCGTGTTGAAAATCGAGCAGAATGGTTGTTACTGCTCCGCTGATGAAATGTAATTTCTTATATTCCCACTGCTCTATTCCATTGTAGGAACGTTTGAACTCGGGATTTCCCAGTAGGTCAACGACTTCACGTTTTGTCATACCTGTATGTAGGCTTTCTGCCAGGCGGGAACGCTGTAAGGAGGCATCTAAAACTCCGCAGCTGGTTGTAGTCAGTAGCACGATTGCCATAATGACGACTTTCATAAAGTTCTTCATATCCATTATTCTTTTTGGTTGGTGTTACAAAAATAGACAATAAAATGAATGATAGACGAATAGAAAATCCTATAAATATGCAGGCAAATTCCTATAATGAATAGGGAATTTCCCTATAAAGGATATACTATCTGTATTACTTAGGGTATATTTCCTTCTGTCTTGCTTTTTTTATTATAAAAAGAACTATTTTTGTGATAAATCCGAAAACTATGAATACAAATCTGTCTCTTCGTCGCAGGCTGGGGTTAGAGATAGCCCGTAAGATAACGAATACATTGGTCGAACAGCATCCTCTGAAACAATTATTCTGGGAATGTACTTTACGCTGTAACTTGCATTGCCGTCACTGTGGCAGCGATTGCAAGAAAATATCCGGTTATGCCGATATGCCTAAAGAAGATTTTCTTCGGGTTTTGGATAATATAGCTTTGCATACCGATCCGCATCATGTTTTTGTGGTAATCACGGGTGGAGAGCCTCTTATGCGTGAAGATTTGGAAGAGTGTGGAAAAGCTATTCATGACAAAGGATTTCCGTGGGGAATGGTGACAAATGGGCTGGCTATGACTCCCGAACGCTTTACTGCTTTGCTGAAGGCCGGAATGCATACTGCTACAGTCAGTCTGGACGGGTTTGCCGATGAGCATAACTGGATGCGCGGACATCCGCAAAGCTTTGACAAGGCTATTCGAGCTATTCGTATGATGGCCGCTATTCCCGGATTTGTGTTCGATGTGGTAACATGTGTCAATAAGCATAATTATGCGCAGTTAAATGAATTGAAAGAGTTTCTCATTGGCATTGGGTTAAAACAGTGGAGGTTGTTTACGGTATTTCCTGTAGGACGTGCAGCCAGTGATGCCGAACTTCAATTGTCCGGCGAGGAGTTTCGTGGAATGCTGGATTTTATCAAGCAAACTCGTAAGGAAGGGCGTATACGCATCAGTTATGGGTGTGAGGGATTTTTAGGTAATTATGAAGGTGATGTACGCGATCATTTCTTTTCCTGTCAGGCAGGGATAACAGTGGGATCAGTCCTTATCGATGGATCTATATCCGCTTGCCCCAGCATTCGTGCCGATTTCCATCAGGGAAACATTTATAAAGATGAGTTTATGGATGTATGGGAGAATAACTATCAGCCTTATCGCGACCGCACATGGATGAAGAAAGGAGAGTGTGCTACATGCAAGTATTTCCGCTATTGTCGTGGAAATGGTATGCATTTGCGTGATGGACAAGGAGAGTTAATGGTCTGCCATTTGAAAAGAATCGTCAATCCTTAATGTAAAAAATCATACAGTTATGAGAAAGAAAGTTAGTTGTTTTAGTACTCGAGTCTGGGCTGGATTTCTTGCTTTGCTAGGCTTTGCTTCATGCACCAGTAATGAGGATCCAGAAGATATTCCATTGGAATATGGAACACCTACGGTTAGTTTTCAGGTGCAAGGAGTAGTAACCGACGAGGAAGGTAATCCGCTGGAAGACATTCAGGTTATCGTACGCAGGGCGTACAATAATGATTATCGTTCGGGGGATACAATTTACACGGACAACAAAGGGGCGTTTGCCGCAGAGAAATTTGTTACAACCGGTTTCGAGCCAGATGAGCAGAAAGTTTATTTCAATGACGAAAAGAAGGTTTTCAAGTCGGATTCTATTTTACTGAAAGATATGAAGCTCGAAAAAATAGAGGAAGGGTCTGGCTGGAGCCATGGTACTTATCAGGCCACTACGGAGGTAAAGTTGAAGAAGGCAGAAAAAGAAGAATAAAGCAGCTTTTCCCTTTGAAAAAAGACGATGAATTATGGCGAAAAATCTGTACGAAGTTTCCTGATCTTTGTACAGAAAAAATAAAAACTTCAGCATCTTTTCCCGAAAAGATGCTGAAGTTTTTTATATTGTTACATAATAAACTTTACAGCCACCCAGCGGTTCTTTTCCCGATGGTGAACGAAAGTCATTCCCAGACTTTCAGCCTTTTCGCGGATAGCAGGAATGTCTTCTACGTAGAATCCACTCATATAAAGTTCAGAACCCTTGTGCATGCATGCTGCATAGGCAGCCATATCATTCAGCAGAATATTACGGTTGATATTGGCTATGATGATGTCGAACGGCTTGCGTCCTTTAAGAAGCGATGCATCACCCAGTTCTACTGTGATGTTTGAAATATTGTTCAGGGCAATATTATCGCGTGAATTGTTTACACACCAGTCGTCTATATCAATAGCAGTTACCGGATCTGCTCCTCTCATGCTTGCCAGAATAGCCAGAATAGATGTTCCGCATCCCATATCGAGTACTGACTTGCCTTTCAGGTCGGCATCCAGCAGTTCGCCTAGAATAGAACTTGTTGTTTCATGATGTCCAGTTCCGAAAGCCATTTGCGGATTGATTACAATATCATATTCAGCCTGCGGGTAGTCATGATGGAAAGTGCTGTGTATCACGCAGCGGTCTTCTATCACAATAGGCTGGAAAAAATTCTTTTCCCATTCCTCGTTCCAGTCTTTGTCTTCCGGTTCGGTAATGGTATAAGTAATTTGGGTGTCGGGTATAGGAAAGTTTGCCAGTGTTTCTTTCAGGGCATTTTCATCGAACAAGCTTTGCTGTACATAAGCCTGAACGCCTCCTTCACACTCAACAAAACTCTCGAAACCTATTTCGCCTGCCAGTGCCGACAGTACATCGGTTACAATTTCATTGCACGGCTGTGCAGTAAAAGTGACTTCAAAGTATTTCATATATAGAGATATTCGTTTGTTTACACAAAGGTAGTGAAAATAGGGAAAACCCTATACTGAAATAGGGAATTTCTACTTGCCTGTAAGAATTTACTTCTTACTTTTGTAATTGAAATAAACCGTATAAAATGATATGAGTATGAAAAGTAGAATATGTGCTTCGCTGCTGATAGCTTGCTTGCCGTGGCTGGCTATGGCTCAAAGCAACGACGACCTTTACTTTATTCCGAAAAAAGAAAAGAAAACGGAACAGAAGGCAGAGGTTAAGTCCGTTCCGAAGCAGACTTCAAACAATACGACGGTATATGCAGCTCCAGGGTCGACTATCGTGGTGAAAGACGTTACAGGAAAGACTCGTGACATTGACGAATACAATCGCCGTTATACTTCACGCGATAATACCTTTTCTATGCAGAACGATACACTGTATATCGAAGAGAAGCCTTATGGAGAGCGTGGAGAGTGGGTTAACGGTTTCGAAGGTTCGCAGGATGATTATGAATATGCCATGCGAATCATACGTTTCCGCAGTCCGCGATATGCCATACCTGTAAGCAGCCCGCTTTATTGGGATGTTGTATACGGGGGATATGCTTCATGGGACTGGAATATTTATGAAGACGGATTGTATGCATATGTTTTCCCGACATCTACGAACCCGTTGTGGTGGGACTGGCGCTGGAATTGGGGCGTTGCAGGTCCGAGATGGGGATTCAGCTGGGGATGGTCTTCTCCGTGGTATTATAGCAGTTGGTATTCTCCTTATTGGTATGGTGGCTACTGGGGTGGCTATTGGGGAAGTTACTATGGCGGTTACTGGGGTGGTTACTGGGGACCTGCCTGGCATCATCACCATCATTATCCGTACTGGGCAGGCAACTACCGTGTCGGACATACAGACTACCGCCCGTCAAGATATACAGGATATTCTTCTTCCAGACGCAGTACGTCAGGATTTGGTAATACCAGCAGATTTACAACTAGCTCACGAAGAGGGTCTTCAAGTAGTGTAGGTCGGGTCGTTCGTCCGGGAAGTGGAGCAGGAAGTTCTTCGTCTACTTCTGTTCGTCCTTCAGGTGGAGGATCAAGTTTCCAGCAGAACGGTCCATCGTCAATAACTCGTCCGTCACGTGGAAACGGAAGCAGCTACGTACGTCCTAGTAGTACAGTAGACCGTACAGGCTCTATCTACAGCCGTCCCAGCAGCACCCGACGCAGTTCGAACTATAACAATAACCGTTCGAATACTCGTTCCAGCAGTAGTTATTCCACTCCTCGTAGCTCAGGCAGCTCTTTCTCAAGAGGAAGCAGCAGCTATAGCCGAGGTTCAGCAACGGGAGGAAGTTCTTCACGTTCCAGCTCAAGAGGTGGTAGCTCAAGCAGAAGATAAAGAAACAAAAATTAGAAGTTCATTCGAATTATGAAAAAGAAAATAATGGTTCTGACTGTGGCTGGTGCATTAGCTTCGGCCGCAGCAGCACAAAATCAATATGATGCACTTCGTTTCTTAGGAAACGATGTAAATGGTACGGCACGCTTTGTTGGTATGGGAGGAGCTATGAGTTCACTGGGGGCAGATTTGTCTACTATTGGAACAAACCCTGCCGGCATCGGACTTTACAGAAGTAATGATGTTGCGTTGAGTTTTGGCTTTAATGCCAACAAATCGCATAGCGACTTTAATGGTAGTGTGATGGATGAAAGCCGTAATCGTGCTTCGTTCGATCAGGTTGGTTTTGTATGGAGTACGAAAATTGGCAACAAGACCGATTTGCGTTTTCTGAATTTCGCATTCAATTATCATAAGCGTGTTAATTTTAACCGTCAGTTCGCTTCGAAAGGCGGTTTGAATGGAAATTCGCTTACCTGGCAGATGGCTGATATGATAGATGGAGCTGGATATCGGACTAGCAGTGATTTTAATAGTCTGCTTGATGCTGAAAACCCTTATACTGAAAGTTCGTTTTATGATACTCCATATTTAGGTGCTATGGGAGCACGTACCGGTCTGGTCGATGTGGATTTGGATGATAAAGGGAATATTCTTAATATCTATGGATGGAATGGTATAGATGGAGAATATTACAGCCGTGAGACAGGCTCTGTCAATGAGTACGATTTCAATGTTTCCTTTAATGTTCGCGACCGCTTTTATTTTGGTGCAACCTTAGGCGTTTATGATATTGATTACTTGCGTTACTCTTCGTATGGAGAAAACATGCAAAGATTAAATGGAGAGTATCAGGGAAATTTCACCTTAAACAATACGTATAAAACAGAAGGTACAGGAATTGATCTGAAAGTCGGTACTATCATTCGTCCGTTCGAATATTCTCCGTTCCGTTTTGGTCTGGCTATACATACGCCTATATTATATAATATGTCCGACCGTTATACATCGGTGCTGACGAGTAATTTGCCGTCGGCTAGCTATACTGAGAATTTAGCGGATTATTTATATGGCGGGCAATATGCATGGGATTACAGACTGATTACTCCGTGGCGCTTCAATGTTAGTGTCGGTACGATTGTAGGAGGCATTATGGCTTTGGACGCTGAATATGAGTTTGAAAACTATTCTGCAACCAAACTTCAGAATGCTGAAGGTGTGGAACTGAACGGTCAGTCAGCTGTTAAGGAGACCTTGAAAGGGGTTCACTCGTTCCGTGTGGGTATGGAAACAAAAGTTTCATCTGCCTTCAGTGTACGTGCCGGATATCATTTCCGCTCGACACCTATTACGAGTGACGCATTTAAGAATATTCCGGTTACCGACAATACCCGTACCGATGCCGAATATCTGAATCTGAAGTCACGTCAGGCTGTCAGTGTTGGATTGGGTTACAGAGGTCGTCTGGTTTATGCAGATGTTGCTTATAAATATGATTTCTATAAAGGTGATTTTTACGCGTTTGACGGAGGTCTTGACCAGTCAGGAAATTTATTATTATCACCGACAAAAGTGAACAATGAGCGTCATCAATTGTTATTTACTATAGGAGTACATTTCTAAAAGATAGGATTATAATTGTGTGTGTTTATCGGCTTCACCTCGGGTAATGATATTACTTGGGGTGAAGTTTTTTTATTACTTTTCCTGCCTGTATTCTTTTCTTTTCCAGAAATTGAATCCGGCATATATACGTAAGCTTCCGAAAGAGTTTGTCATCGAGAAATCAGATTTGCGATAGTCATACGTATTTAATACGAGTGAGGCCCCGATATAATATTTGCTGTTGTTCCATGTTATGCCTGCGCGGGTTACCAGATCGAAATTAATATCGTTTATCCACTCAAACCAGTCGTTTTCCATATCTGTTGGTTTTCCGTTCATTTTAGCTTTTTTATAAGCGATAGCTGGCATTAGCGAAACGTTGAGCAGACAGTTCTTGGCAAATACCCAGTTATATCCGTATCCGAAACTTAAATTGTAATCACGATATTTCAGGCTGTTGAATTTTAGTGACGATTGTATTTGTTCAATCATCTCGGCCGGTAGTTTGGTATGATTGAAAGAAATACTATGGTGTGAGTATGAAAAACCAGCCATAAACGAACCACAGCTGCGGCGCTGATTAGTAGACTGGCTGTATGCTGCCGGATATGAAAATTTCTTGTTGTTGAAAATCCAGTATGCATTAAGGCCGACTATTTTGCTTTGGAAGCCTTCGAATTTCTGACCTACATAATCTTCCGGAAGATTGAATCCTGAATAGGAATTTATATGAAAGTCGCTACCTGTTTTTCTGTAATAAAAGTCAGCTCCAACTCGTGAACTGTATAGGTTGAAAACATATTCTTTCTTTGATTTGCCGCTTTGGCTTTTGCCTATGAGATCGGGAATGCTGAATGACATTCCTAAAAATATCCATCTCCAGCCGAAATAGGCTCCTATCTTAGGGGTTGGAGTAGGTGCAAAACTGATGTTTTGTCTTTCTTCGTTTATTCGGGTCCCCAGACGGTAACGTTCATGCCAGAAACTTTGTTCCACCATAAACGTCAGGTTATATTTGTTGGGAGCGATGTAGGTGGTATCTGTTTCTGTAAAAATCTTTTCCAAATGTTGCATAAATTTATTCTGCTTTTCGGTCTGTGCCTGTATTGTCTGACCGAAAAGCAGTAGGATTATGCCGATATGTCGGAAAAATTTCATGACGTCTGTATTGAGTGGCGCGATGAATAAAGTTTTTCAGAGTTTATTTAGAATACGGTCCATTACCCAGTTTGTAGGAGTTGCACTCACCCCATCGCATGTGCAGATTGCTTTCCCTTGTAAATGTTCTACCACAGCCTGAATCAACGGAAGTTGTACATATGGCGGATTCTGTGGGAGTATTTCCTCACGACCGCGTTCAGTGTGCAGGGCAATCGGATCATAGGTAAAGACAGAGAAGCAAATCATACCCTTGTCGCCTATAATTTCTATACGGTCTTCTTTTGCCGATTCGTGAGCAACGAAGCACCATGAACCTGAACCAGGCAGTCCGGAAGCAAACTTAAAGCAGGCACTGATAGTATCTTCTGCCTGATAAAGCCCTCCACGGTTGCTTGTATAACCTTCTGCTTCGAGTATACATCCGAACATTTCCTGAAGAAAGTCCAACTGATGGGGTGCCAGATCGTAAAAATATCCTCCTCCTGCGATGTCGGGCTGTACTCGCCATGGAAGATTGGTGCTGTTGTAATCGAGTGCTCGCGGAGGTTGTGCGAAACGTATCTGTACATTGATTACATTTCCTATCTCTCCCTCTTCAACCAGTTGTCGTACCTTTTGGAAATAGGGCAGATATCTGCGGTAGTAAGCTACAAAACAAGGAACACCTGTTTCTTGCGATATACGGTTGATGCGGGCGCAGTCTTCATAACTTGCGGCCATCGGCTTTTCTATATAAACAGGCTTGCCAGCTTTCATCGCCATAATGGCAAATGTAGCGTGCGAAGAAGGAGGAGTGGCAATATAAATAGCATTGACATCCTCGTCGCCTATCAGTTCCTGAGCATCTGTATACCATCGAGGTATATTGTGACGGCGTGCATACGATTTTACTTTTTCTTCGTCACGGCTCATTACTGCTACTACTTTCGAACCGTCTATCATATTGAAGGCAGGTCCACTCTTTTTCTCGGTTACTTCACCGCAACCGATAAATCCCCAGCATACGTTATTCAGTTGTATCATAGTGTACGGTGTATGTATCAGTTAAAATATTTATTGTATAGCTTTTTATATTTTGGTGTTTGGACAAAATCATTGAGCCAGACGTTCAGGCTATCCAGCAGGGCAGGAGAATGTTTACTGACTCCCCAGGCATAAAACTGTGTGAAGCTGATGTCGGTATTGATGTCCAGATTTGGAAAATCGTCGATAGATGCACGGGCAATGTTTTCATCGCATACGGCATAGTCGATATCTCCTCCCGAAACCATAGCCAGTAATTGTTCCGGTCCATATAGTTCTACTTCATTTATGTAAATAGTATCGGCTATTTCGTCTATCAGATTATGTATACGCAGCAGTGCCGGCGATCCTTTTATCACATGAAGATGCTTATGTGCCAGATCAAGCTGACTCTGGATGTATAAGCTGTCTTTTCCTTCTTCTTTCTTTCGTTGTACTAAAACCTGTTTGCTTAATAGTAGAGTCCGTGTAAAAAGCAATGAATCTTTTAGCTGGGTCGTTACGACTGTTCCGGTAGCCAGTATGTCGTATTGACCGTTGATGATACCTTGCAGACGCTTTTCAAAACTCATTTCAGGAGTAATTTCCAGTTTCAGTCCTTTTTCAGAAGCAAAAGCATTCAATAGTTCGTAATCGAATCCTTGTAATGTATCTTTGCTGACATGATAGCTTACTGCATTATATTCGGTTACGGCACGCAGCTGTCCGGAACTGAGTATTTCGGCATAGTCACGGGGGGAAGAAGCCGGTTTTTCTTCTTCTTGTGTATTCAGCATGATAATACCTGCTGCTATAGCCAGTGCTATGATGATATATCGTACTCCTTTTCTTAGCATAGTGATGTAGTTCTTAATCGAAGAAGTTCCATGATAACCCGAATTTCAGCAAGCGGGGATTCAGAGGGTAGTGAGGAGCCAGGAAGTAGCTCTTTTCTCCTTGTCCTTGAATCAGATTATACATGGCTATAAAAATACGGGTACGTTTCAAATGAATATTGACATATGCGTTCAACAATGGATAACCTCCTAGCTTGAAACGGGTTTCCTTATTTTGCAGATAGAACTGTCCGATAGCAGGTGCATAGTCGGGAGCGTAGTATTGAGTGAAATACCGGACATCTGTTCCCAGTTCTACCTGAAGTACTTTCTTTGCCAGACCGAATTTGAGATAGAAGTTATGGTATAATACCAGGTCGGGCAATGGCAAGACATCCTGATTGCTCGATTTCTGATAAGTAACTTCATTGTCAAGATGGAATATACCCAACTGGAAATCTTGATTCAATGTGGCGCTGAATATCTGGATATTACCCGTATGCTGTTTTACGGCTACATCATTTTTATAGCTTACAACTTCTTTATCCGAAGCTGTTTCGGTATATTTTACAGAAGTATTGTCAAGATATGTATAGTTCTTAATGTTTTCTACTCCAGCTTTCAGTTGGGTTTTCCAATGGTCGATACTCAGTTTTCCTTCAATACGGGTACGCATGATTTTCGATAAGTCATTATTATCCCACCAGTAATGTTTGGAATGGAAATGTCTGTAATAGAATGTCGGATTCAGGTTTTTGATGTATGCATTCGCTTCCAGTCTGACCGTATCGCTGAACAGGCGGAAATTCAGATCACCTTTTCCTTCTATTTGAAACTGTCCGGCATCTTCTCCAGCCAGGGCTATTTCTCCCATGACGTCATAGTGTAATGTCTTTCCTTGTTCCTTGATGAGTTGTCCTCCTACCGATACGGTATTTTCAACATAGTCGGTCGGAATACGTTGTCCCGGAGTTTGAGCAAGGGTATCTGTCATTGTGAAACGGCGGTACTCATGACTCATGAAAGCTGTCAGTCCAGCCTTGGCCCATTTGTTGAATCCCTCACGTAAAGATATACCTATGGTATTTTTTACGGCAAGATGTTCTGTTTCATCACGCTGGATGTCCGTCAAATAGTTATTCTGAAAATATTTCTGGTTCTGCTCCTCGTCGTATGAAATATATCTGCGACGGTTAATGTCTACATTTACAGTATGAAGGAAACTTGTTACCGGAACAAATACTTCTGTATTGACCGTATCCTTTGCGTCTGGATTTTCACGGTAGAATCCCAAGTTGTAACGATGGGTAAGGAAAGCATGGTAACCGGTATTATGATTCCATACCTGAGATAAATTTGTTGGAATTTCGCTATTGCCATACACTTTACCTCCTTCTGCCATCGCCAGAGGGTCAGTAATGAAGCGGTCGTCAGTAATACCACCATTCTCGGCAACTTTTAAGTTGTCGTTCATGAAACTGAAATGCATGTTATACTTGTCGCCAAGATAATAAGCGAAAAGGTTTCCGTTGAATAAGGCAGTAGACTGGTTCATATATTTACCTCGACCGTAAACATAATCTATATTGAAACCGAATCCCAGTCTTTTATTGGCATTTACGGCAAAATAAGCTTTAAAACGTTCTTCACCGTCTTTACTTCCTCCCTGCTTATAGTAAGTCAGATTTGAAAAAGGAGATTTGGTATTGGTGTAAACGACATCTTCCGGTCTGACGACTGTATAGTCATACGGATCCAGAAAGAAAAACTGTTCAGGATCTTTGCGGTCGAAAAAAACGTGAGCGATACGTGGAGCTCCCAAGTTTCCTAAATATGTATAGTGTCCTGTAGGTCCTCCTGTATCATTCGTATTCTGAAAGTTATGCTGCAATGTATCTACCGGAATCTCTGTTCTGTTGCCGAAAAGTCTGTCTATCTTCCATGATGTAAGTCCGATAGGAATAGTACTGGCATCAATTACGGAAGTTGTATCAATCGGGTTTCCGTTGCGGTCGTACAAGTTACTGTCCACTCCTGAAGCAGAACTTCCGAACTGCCCTGTGAATTGACTTTGCTGATAGGTATTTTGCGCAGATATGGTTCCGCAAATCAGTAATATTGTTGCTATAAAAAATATCTTCCTCATAATGGAGGCAAAGATACAATATAAAAACGAAAGAAACCGTGTACGGAGTGCAAAAATACTAGAAGATATATTGATACAGAGGCGTGCAGAGCTTTCTATACAAAAACTATCTGCACGCCTCTGAGTTTTGATTGGAGTTGGTATTTATTATTTTATTTCTTTGATAATATCCATTCCTATATGGATTGCCTCTTCATTCATCGGTATCAGGTGATGATGGCGTTCAGGCAATGTTTTACGCAATGCTTTAATAACGCTTTCTATTGATACGATAGGACGGATTTTCAATAATCCTCCCAATACAATCATATTGAATGTCTTTGCCATTTTACGTTCGTTGGCTTCATCCATTGCATCAATACGATATACATGAATGTCTTTGCGTGTAGGAGGGTTTATAATGCCATAACCATCATAAATCAGTACACCGCCTGGTTTGATTTTGTTTTCAAATTTGGCAAGTGAAGGCTGGTTCAGAATAATGGCTGTATCATATTTACTTAAAATAGGAGATGAAATACGTTCGTCGCTGACGATAACCGTTACATTGGCTGTTCCTCCTCGCTGTTCGGGACCGTAGGCAGGCATCCAAGTAACTTCTTTATTTTCCATCAGTCCTGAATAAGCCAGAATTTTACCCATTGACAATACGCCTTGTCCTCCAAATCCTGCTATAATGATTTCTTCTTTCATGATAGTGCTTGTTTTGGTAATGTTATTTGTTTTCTCCGCTTGTATCTTTCAGGTCGCCTAATGGGTAGAAAGGGAACATGTTTTCTTCCATCCACTTGTTGGCTGCTTCTGGAGTCATTTTCCATCCTGAGTTACATGTAGATACGATTTCTACCAGACTCGAACCTTTGCCTTGCATGCTGTTTTCGAATGCTTTGCGGATTGCCTTTTTAGCTTTGCGGATTGCTGCTACCGTATGAACTGACTGGCGTGTTACATAGCATGTACCTTGCAGTGTCGCTGCTATTTCTGTCATTTTCAACGGATATCCGTGTATTTCCGGATTTCGTCCGTACGGACATGTTGCAGTTTTCATTCCTACCAGAGTAGTAGGAGCCATTTGTCCTCCTGTCATACCATAAATGGCATTATTGATGAATATAATGGCTATATTATCACCTCTGTTTAGAGAATGGATTGTTTCTGCTGTACCGATACAAGCCAAGTCACCATCTCCCTGATATGTGAATACCAGACGGTCGGGCCATAAGCGTTTGATGGCTCCGGCCAGTGCAGGCGCACGTCCATGAGCTGCTTCCTGACAATCGATGTCAAGATAGTTGTACATGAATACAGCACATCCTACCGGACTAATACCGATAGCTTTTTCTGCCATACCCATTTCTTCTATAACTTCGGCAATCAGTTTATGAACTACTCCGTGGCTGCATCCCGGACAGTAGTGCATCGGATTATCATTTAATAAACGAGGTTTCTGGTAAACCAGATTCTCGGGTTTCATTATTTCTTCTTTTGTCATAAATTTCTCCTCCTTATCGGGTTAGCGTAGAAAGAAACGGAACACAAACTCCATCATCTTTACGAACAGCGATGCGCCGCATACATAAAAGAAGATAGTTTTGTCTTCTCCCAATGAAAAATAAAGAATGAAAGAAGCTGCTGCTCCTATCATGAATATCACATTGAGCACGGTTCTGATCTGATCTATATTGCCCATGAGTTTCTTACTTGTTAATGATTTTTTCTTTTAGTGCATCAATCACTTCATCTGGGTCGGGAACAATACCTCCCAAACGTCCGAAGTGTTCAACTGGTATGCTGCATTTTACAGCCAGTTCAACATCTTCAATCATCTGTCCGCTATTCAACTCTACAACAAGGATGCCTTTTATATTTTTTGCTCTTTCAGCCAGTGGCTTGCTTGGGAATGGCCATAAAGTAATAGGGCGGAACAGTCCGACTTTAATTCCTTCTTCACGTGCGTGTTCCATTGATTTCTGTGCAATGCGGGCACATGAACCGAATGCAACAATCAGGTATTCTGCATCTTCGCAGTCTATTTCTTCATATCGTACTTCGTTGGCTTCAATTTCTGCATATTTTTCCTGCAAGTGTAAATTACGTTTTTCCATTACAGCAGGATCGAGTTCCAGTGAAGTAATGATATTCGGTTTGCGTCCCTTACATCCGGTAGCGGCCCATGGGCATTGTGCAATGATTTCCTCTTCGGTACGGCGCGGACGAGGAGCTGGAAGAACTACTTTTTCCATCATCTGTCCGATTACACCATCTGCAAGGATCATTGCAGGATTACGATATTTGAAAGCCAGTTCAAATGCAAGACCTACAAAATCGGCCATTTCCTGTACAGATGCCGGAGCTAAAGCTATTAAATGGTAATCGCCGTGTCCTCCACCTTTTGTTGTCTGGAAATAATCTGCCTGGCTCGGCTGTATGGTTCCAAGTCCCGGACCTCCACGCATTACGTTTACAATCAGGCAAGGTAATTCTGCACCGGCAATGTATGAAATACCTTCCTGCTTCAGGCTGACGCCCGGACTGGATGACGAAGTCATTACCATTTTACCGCTTCCTGCGCCTCCATATACCATATTAATTGCTGCTACTTCACTTTCAGCCTGCAATACAACCATTCCGGTTGTTTCCCACGGCTTCTGTTCGGCAAGAGTTTCCAATACTTCTGATTGGGGAGTGATAGGGTAACCGAAGTATCCGTCTACACCGATGCGGATAGCGGCATGAGCGATAGCTTCGTTACCTTTCATTAGAACTATTTCTTCTGCCATAATTCTGATTGTTTTGCTTTAAAGTTATTCTTCACATTTTGCTCTGTATACGGTTAAGCAACCGTCTGGACACACAATGGCGCACGAAGAGCATCCGTTACAGGTATCCTCTACTACCTGTTGCACATAGTTATATCCTTTTTGATTTACTTTGGCGGTGAGCGACAGTACGTGTAACGGGCAAGCTACTACGCACAAGTTGCACCCTTTGCAGCGTTCTGTATTCACTACAACTACACCTTTCATTTTAGCCATAAGTCGATTACCTTATTGATTAAACATATCTTTATTGTAAAAGTTAAGAATATCCATCACCATATTCCGTGCTTCTGCTGCCGGACTATCCGGATTTAATGCAATGGCTTCCTGATAGTTGTTCAATGCTCCTTGCCAGTCACCTTTCTTGCGGAAAGCATTTCCTAATAAATAATATGCTTCGGCAGCATATTCAGGATTTAAATTGATTAATTGATTTAATTGGTCGATAGCGTGTTCGGTAGAACCTTCGGCTATTAAATTCTTTATCTCTTTCAGCTTTTCGGTCATGGTTTTGAATATATTAGTCTACCCACAAAGATAAAGCTTATTTTCAATCGAATAGGAATTTTGGATAATTATTTCCTCTTTATGGATAAAAAAATTTTTTTGCTGATTGTATAATATATTGATATGTAATACCTTATAGGTAGGGTTTGAATGTTTCATATGAAAAAGTTGTTTGACTAATTATGTGAATGATTATAGGAGCATTGAAAGTAATTTTGATGTGTTTTGTAAAACAGTAATGAGGTCTTTGGCGGAAGATTAAGTGGGTTCAATAGACAAAAATTATATCGGGATGTAAAAAAAACAGCATTATAGGATGTTTTATTTAGAAATTTATATTTACTTTATAAGAGTTATTCAGTTTTTAACTGTTTTATGTTACAGCTGATATTTGCTGACAGTACTATTTTTATTATTAATAAATAATCAAATTTATGAAAATCAAGTTATTATTGGCTGCTACGGTAGCATGTGTATTGGGCTTTTCTTCATGCTCAAATGAATCAGTGAAAACTATTCCTGTATATGGTTGGCAAGGAGAAGGTGAGGAGGCTACAGAAGCGTCTATACAGTCCGATTTCAAAAAATGGAAGGACCACGGGCTGGTAGGTATGTGTTATAATGCGGGTGGTTTCAATGTAGAAAAACATACTCGTGCTGCAAAAATAGCTCATGCTACCGGATTGGAGTATCATGCATGGATTCCTGCAATGTTGAAAGGGGATGCAGATTCTACCTGGTATGCGGTAAACCGTAAAGGCGAGTCGGCATATACTGTGCAGGCATATGTTCCTTATTATAAATGTATGTGTCCGAACAATCCGGATGTAATCAATTATCTGGTTACTGAATATAGTAAGATTGCAGAGATTCCCGAAGTTGATTTCATTCATCTGGATTATATTCGCTATGTCGATGTAATTCTGGCACGTGGACTTTGGGATAAATATGGTCTGGTGATGAATGAAGAATATCCTACAGCCGATTATTGTTACTGCGACAAATGTGTAGCCGATTTCAAGGCTGAAAGCGGTATCGATATCAAGTCGGTAGAAGATCCTTCTACTTGTGAAGAATGGAAACAGTTCCGTTACAACCGTATTACCAGTCTGGTAAATAAGATTGCGGCTGCAGTTCATGCAAAAGGCAAAAAAGTCAGTGCTGCTGTATTCCCAGGTCCGGACTCATATGCAAAAAAACTGGTTCGTCAGGAATGGAACAAATGGGATATCGATGCATTCTTCCCGATGAATTATAATGATTTCTATCTGGAACCGGCTTCTTGGGTAGGAGAAATAACTAAAGAAGAAGTAGCTTCCGTAAATGGAAAGAAGCCTGTTTACAGTGGTTTGTTCATTTGTCGTGACTGGCAGAATAAGGCTAATATCAAAGATCCGGAAGGCCACGGTCTGATTCCTTCAGAAATCGGTGAAGCTGTTCGTGGTTCTATTGAAGCAGGAGCTGCTGGAGTGGCATTGTTTATTCCTGCCAATATGACTGATGAACACTGGGCTGAATTTGATAAAGCTATTCAGGTAAAACCCTGATGCCATTGTAGCAATATAAGTAGTGAGGCTACAAAAATGAAATCTCCTTCGGAATCTTTCGGGAATCCGGAGGAGATTTTTTTATATGGCTGGGTATGTTTATGCTACTTTTTCCCTATAAATACAATGTTTCACTATGGTGGAGTGAACGTTTCATTCAAGTGAAGCTATCATTTCACTATAGTGAGGCGATAGTTTCACCTTAGTGAAATGTTTATATTATGTGGAAGAGTTGTGGATTTTATAAAATAGTAAAATCCCTTTTAAAAATGGTACGCTGACTGCTGATTTTTATAACGGTTATGATTTTATAGTTGAATTAAGAACGTTGTGTGACAAAAATATACAACGAAAATTGTGATTTTGAAGATTTCTTTTGGTATTATTTTATTTAGTGGTAACTTTGCAAAATATAATGAATTGCAAAAAATAACTAACTTATAGTACGAGGAAATGAATAAAATTATTTCAAAAGAACATTTTTCAGAAAAGGTTTTTAAGCTGGTAATCGAAGCTCCCCTGATTGCTAAGTCACGTAAGGCTGGTCATTTTGTGATTGTACGTGTAGGTGAAAAAGGTGAACGTATGCCTCTTACCATTGCAGAAGCCGATCCTGTAAAGGGAACTATTACGTTGGTCGTACAAGAGGTCGGTCTGTCATCAACTCGTTTGTGTGAACTGAACGAGGGTGATTATATTACCGATGTAGTAGGTCCGTTGGGTAAAGCAACCCACATCGAGAACTTCGGAACAGTAGTTTGCGCTGGAGGTGGAGTAGGAGTAGCTCCGATGTTGCCTATTGTTCAGGCTCTGAAGGCTGCTGGAAACCGTGTCATTACTGTATTGGCGGGCCGTTCTAAGGAGCTGATCATTTTGGAAAAAGAAATGAGAGAAAGTTCGGATGAAGTAATTATTATGACCGATGATGGTTCGTATGGCAAGAAAGGTTTGGTGACCGAAGGTATTGAAGAGGTAATCAAGCGTGAAAAGGTAGATAAGTGTTTTGCTATTGGTCCGGCTATCATGATGAAATTTGTTTGTCTGCTTACCAAGAAATACGAAATACCTACCGATGTTTCGCTTAATACGATCATGGTAGATGGTACAGGTATGTGCGGAGCGTGCCGTATCACTGTGGGAGGCAAGACGAAATTCGTTTGCGTAGATGGTCCTGAGTTCGACGGACATCAGGTGGATTTCGATGAAATGTTGAAGCGTATGGGAGCGTTCAAGGATATTGAACGTGAAGAAATACATAAACTGGATGCTGTACAGCCTGATACATGTGAAGCTGTGAAGGCTGTTGAAGACCGTAATACACCGTGGCGTGCAGAGTTACGTAAAGCAATGAAGCCGAAGGAACGTACTGCCATTCCACGTGTGAAAATGAATGAGCTCGATCCGGAGTACCGTTCTCACAGCCGTAAAGAAGAAGTAAACTTAGGCTTGAATGAGGAACAGGCACTGACAGAAGCTAAACGTTGTCTGGATTGTGCTAATCCATCGTGTATGGAAGGTTGTCCGGTTGGTATCAATATACCTGGATTCATTAAAAATATCGAGCGTGGTGAATTCCTAGAAGCTGCCCGTGTCTTGAAGCAGACCAGTGCTTTGCCTGCTGTATGTGGTCGTGTTTGTCCACAGGAAAAGCAGTGTGAATCAAAGTGTATTCACTTGAAGATGGGACACGAAGCAGTAGCTATTGGTTATCTGGAGCGTTTTGCTGCCGATTATGAACGTGAAAGCGGTCAGATTTCTGTTCCTGAAATAGCTGAAAAGAACGGTATCAAAGTTGCAGTTGTAGGTTCCGGACCTGCCGGACTTTCATTTGCCGGAGATATGGCAAAGCTTGGTTACGATGTAACTGTATTCGAAGCTTTGCACGAAATTGGTGGAGTGCTGAAGTACGGTATTCCTGAATTCCGTTTGCCGAACAAGATTGTTGATGTTGAAATAGAAAACCTGTCGAAGATGGGCGTACAGTTTGTCAAAGACTGTATCATCGGCAAGACTATCAGCGTGGAAGAATTGGAGCAGGAAGGCTATAAAGGAGTATTCGTTGCATCTGGTGCCGGACTTCCAAACTTCATGAACATTCCGGGGGAAAATTCTATCAATATCATGTCATCCAATGAATATCTGACTCGTGTCAATCTGATGGATGCGGCTAGTGAAGATTCTGATACTCCGGTAACATTTGGCAAGCGTGTGGCTGTTATCGGTGGTGGTAATACTGCTATGGACTCTGTACGTACAGCTCGCCGCCTTGGAGCTGAAAAGGCAATGATTATTTATCGCCGTTCGGAGGCAGAAATGCCGGCTCGTCTGGAGGAAGTAAAACACGCCAAAGAGGAAGGCGTGGAATTCCTGACTTTGCATAATCCGATAGAGTATATAGCAGATGAAAAAGGACGTGTAAAACAAGTTGTTTTGCAGAAGATGGAATTGGGTGAACCTGATGCTTCAGGACGTCGCAGCCCTGTTGCTATTCCTGGAGCTGTAGAAACAATAGACATTGATATGGCTATCGTCAGCGTGGGAGTATCTCCGAATCCGATTGTCCCGAATTCGATTCCTGGACTGGAATTAGGACGAAAAGGAACAATTGCTGTAAATGATGATATGCAGTCGTCTATTCCTACTATTTACGCAGGAGGCGATATTGTCCGCGGTGGAGCTACCGTAATTCTGGCAATGGGTGACGGACGCCGTGCTGCTGCCGCAATGGATAAACAGTTGCGCGGGTAAGCGGAAGAAAATTGATATTAGTATATAAATCTTATAGAGAACAGGTTGGCTGGTAATAAACCGGCTGACCTGTTTTTTTATAATTTAAAAATCACTACTTTTGTATTGATATAATTTTATTAATATAAGAGTACCTAATTTTATTATGAAAAAACATCTTTTATTAGGCATCCTGGGAGCTTGTGCACTTTCTTCTCAGGCACAGACCTTCAAGGAATGGCAAGATCCGGAAGTAAATGCTGTCAATCGTGCTCCGATGCATACAAACTTTTTTGCTTATGAAAGTATGGATGCAGCAGCACAGGCAATCAAGGAACATTCTAACAATTTCATGACATTAAACGGCAACTGGAAATTTTTCTGGGTAAAAAATGCCGATGCACGTCCTACAGACTTCTGGAAAGTTGATTTTAATGATAAAGGATGGGATGACTTACAAGTTCCAGCTGTATGGGAACTAAATGGTTATGGTGATCCTATTTATCTTAATGTGGGTTATGCATGGAGAAATCAGTTTACGAATAATCCTCCTTATGTACCGGTAGAAAACAATCATGTAGGTTCTTACCGTCGTGAAATTGTAGTACCTGCCGACTGGAAAGGAAAAGATATCATAGCTCATTTTGGTGCAGTAAGTTCGAACATGTATCTGTGGGTAAACGGAAAGTATGTCGGATATAGCGAAGATAGTAAGCTGGAAGCTGAATTTGATCTTACTTCTTATTTGAAGCCGGGACAGAAGAATGTAATTGCTTTTCAGGTATTCCGCTGGTGCGACGGCAGTTATTTGGAAGATCAGGATTTTTTCCGTTATACAGGTGTTGCCCGCGACTGCTATCTTTATACAAGAAATAAAAACCGTATAGATGATATTCGTGTAACTCCCGATCTGGATAGCGAATATAAAAACGGTTCTTTGGCTGTTGAGCTGAAGTTGAAGGGCAGTTCGAAAGTGACTCTGGATTTGCTTGATGCGCAGAATCAGGTTGTTGCAACCAAGGAAGTGGCAGGAAGTGGTAAAGTGTCTGCAACCATTGCTCTTGATGCACCTCATAAGTGGTCGGCAGAAACTCCTTATCTCTATACATTACGTGCTACATTGAAAAAAGGTAATGAAGTAAGTGAGGTGGTTCCTGTGAAAGTCGGATTCCGAAAAGTTGAATTGAAGGATGCTCAAATTTTAGTCAATGGACAGCCTGTGCTTTTCAAAGGTGCAAACCGTCATGAAATGGATCCGGACGGAGGATATTATGTATCTCGTGAACGCATGATTCAGGACATCCAGATCATGAAACAGTTTAATATCAATGCCGTACGTACTTGTCACTATCCGGACGATAATTTCTGGTATGAATTATGCGATAAATATGGTATTTATGTAGTAGCTGAGGCTAATCTGGAATCTCATGGTATGGGGTATGAAGAAAAAACACTGGCAAAAGTTTCTTCATACAAGAAAGCACATTTAGAACGTAATCAGCGCAATGTTCAGCGTGGTTTCAATCATCCAAGCATTATCTTCTGGTCTTTGGGTAACGAAGCTGGTTACGGACCAAACTTTGAAGCTGCTTACGAATGGGTAAAGGCTGAAGATCCCAGTCGTGCTGTACAGTATGAAAGAGCAGGCCTTAACGGAAAAACGGATATTTATTGTCCGATGTATTACAGATATAAAGACTGTGAGGAATATGCAAAGAATCCTGATAGTCCGAAACCGTTGATTCAGTGCGAGTATGCTCATGCGATGGGTAATTCTGAAGGTGGTTTTAAAGAGTATTGGGATTTGATTCGCAAATATCCGAAGTATCAGGGAGGTTTTATTTGGGATTTTGTTGACCAGTCATGCCGCTGGACCGGAAAAGATGGTAAGATGATTTATGCTTATGGTGGTGACTTCAACCGTTTCGATGCCAGTGATAACAATTTCTGTGATAACGGTCTGATCAGTCCTGACCGTAAGCCTAATCCACATATGTATGAAGTAGGCTATTTCTATCAGAACATCTGGACCAGTGCTGGTGATTTATCAAAAGGTGAGATTAAAGTTTATAATGAAAACTTCTTCCGTGATTTATCTGCTTATGCATTGGAATGGGAGGTATTGAAAAATGGTAAGGCGGTTCGTAGTGGACGTGTTGAAAATTTGTCAGTAGCTCCACGTCAGACTGCTAATGTTAAACTTGATCTGGGCAAAACTTGTAAGTGTGCAGAATGGTTGCTGAATGTAAAATATGTTCAGAAAAATCGCGAAGGACTGCTTCCGGCTGGTCATGTAGTTGCTAAGGCACAGTTGACTCTGAATCCTTATAAGGCTCCTGCAATGGATCTTGCCAATGTAGAGGAGAAGAACGTAGCTGTAGTAGTTCCGCAGATAAAAGATGAAAATGTAAACCGTATAGTTGTAAAGGGAGAAAACTTCAATATCCAGTTCAATAAGCAGAGCGGATATATGGATAAATATGAAGTAAATGGCTTGGAGATGATAAAAGAAGGAGAAGCTATGACTCCGAACTTCTGGCGTGCTCCAACCGATAATGATTTTGGAGCAGGTTTGCAGCAGAAGTATGCAGCATGGAAAAACCCTGGAATCAAATTAGTGTCTTTAAAGGCTGAAATGGTCGATGGTATAGCTGTTGTTTCTGCTGAATATGAAATGAAACAGGTTTCGGCTAAGTTGGCTTTAACGTATGCTATCAACAATAAAGGTGCTGTTAAGGTGACTCAGAAAATGACCGCAGATAAGAGCGCGAAAGTGGCCAACATGTTCCGTTTTGGTATGCAGATGGTAATGCCTGCTTCTTTTGAAAAGATTTCGTATTATGGACGTGGTCCGGTTGAAAATTATGCAGACCGTAAAACTTCTACTGATCTTGGTATATATAATCAGTCGGTAGACGAACAGTTCTATGCTTATATTCGTCCGCAAGAAAATGGAACGAAATCGGATATACGCTGGTGGAAACAACTGAATGTTGCAGGAAACGGACTGATGTTTGTTGCTGAAGCTCCATTCTCAGCATCTGCTTTACACTATACTATTGAATCTCTTGATTCTGGATGGGAGAAGAAGCAGGAACACTCTAATGAAGTAGAAAAGGCTGATTTAACCAATGTATTGATAGATAAAGCTCAGATGGGACTGGGTTGTGTAGACAGTTGGGGAGCAATTCCAGAGCCACAATATCTGCTGCCTTATGGTGATTATGAATTTAGCTTTATCATGACTCCTGTTTATCATTCTTATAGATAAATAAAGTAGAGCGATCTTTTAACTGAAGTAAAAGGCAAGGGGAAATTTGAAAATACCTGATAACATTTTCAAATTTCCCCTTTGCTATTTGTTCCTGTCTGATAAATATATTAGGTATTCCGAGTGCCGATGGTGTTTATTGTAAGTCTTGCTGGGTAAGATAACAGATAAACAATTATTTTTTCGGCTGATTGTAAACAAATGCATGTTTGCCAGACAGCAATTTTATTGAATTTCTGTAGCCTCAAAAATACATTCCTGAATATTGAAATACAAGTTATCTGTTGCTTTCAGACTCCATGGAAAGAGTCGGACATGCAGCTGTTTATGCGGCTGGAGGGTTGCTTGTATCGGAAGTACTATTTTATGTTTGCCTGCTACCGGACGTTGGGCTTCTCCAATATCTGTACGTGGATAAAAGTCTTTTCCTCTTGCATAGGCTGCCCGATAACAGATATCTCCATCTAACATGAAAGACATTTGTTTGACAAGCAAAGTCTTGTCTTTGCTCTCTATTATGATTTCTACATACCGGTTGGCAGCTTCATCAATATCTGCTGGCCAGTTTGCTCCTGTTATTGTGTATTTTCCCTCATTGAAAGTAATCCCTTTCATTCCGGTAACTTTTCCTTGTATTGTGATATTTTGACTGTTTGTTACTTCTTTGCATACAGCCTGTACCGGAAGTTTACGGCAATTGTCCCCATAACTGATTGTCACATAATCGGAGACAGTATTAGCCTTTTGAGGAGTATAATGCAGGTAAAAACATTTGTTCCACAGTTTTCCGCCGGTATAAGTGAGTACAAGTTCATTCTTTTCGTCCTTTGATTCTGGAGAATCCGTTAACGTCATACCCTCTGGAGCTTTCACTTTTAATGTACCCTGCTGGGGAGATAAATGTAGTCCAGTCAGGTCAAAACATCTCGTGGCTTTGTCACCTGTATATATCGTATCAAAATTAATCAGGGTAGGGTTCAATATTAAAGGAACATTGGTACGTATATATTTTTTTAGGATATCTTTTTCTCTCAAACCTTCTGCCGCAAGTTCTGCGTAGCATGCAGCTCCGGTAGCTTGTGTATGTGTTCCGTCAGTGGGAACATATATCTGTTTTACCGTAGCTGTTTCTCCTAATTGTTCCACAAAGGCTTTCGTTGATGCTGTCATGTCTACGACTGGAACGTGCCGTTCTTGTGCTACATACTTCATTACTCGTACATAATTTAATGTAGAGTCATCGGGAGCGATACTCAGATCGTGGCATCCTTTCGGGCTGATTGTTCCGTCTTTCTGGAAATATCTTCTTACAATGGGAGTTACGAATATCGGTTTACCTCCCAACGAACGGGTTTCATCCACATATTTTTCCAAATAAGATTTATAGGTAGTCCATGGAGCAGTACCTCTTCCGTCTGCACCGTCCTTTCCTCCTTCCTTTTCATCATTATGTGCAAACTGAATCAAGACATAGTCGCCTTTACGAAGATTGTTTTTTACCTTCTCCCATCTTCCTTCCTGATAGAATGAACGTGAACTGCGTCCTCCCCGGGCGTAATTGATTACTTCTACTTCTGGATAGAAAAATTCCTGAAACATTTCTCCCCATCCGCGTGTACGGGTTGTATTTTCTACATAATCGGCCATTGTTGAGTCACCAATGGTGTGTACTCGTACTTCTTGTGCTGAAAGTAAAATGGTACTATATAGCCATAATGCTCCCAGACTCCAGTATTTTCTTTTCATTGCGTGTTTTATTTGTCTTTGTTGAATAAGTTATCTTTCTGACTAGCAGTTGAGGGTATTCCTACATATCCGCCTAGGTTACAATTCTTAATGCTGATTGTCTCTGTATTCGAGAAACTTAGTCCTATTCCTGCTTTATCTACATTTACATTTTCGAATGTTACATGATGAATAGGTTTGGCAACGGTACCCTGCAAGACAATAGCTGCCGCCGATGCTTTTTTACAACTGATATCTTTTACGTAGATATTGCATACTTCAGAGTAATGGTTGTTGTCCATTCCTTCTCCTGCATACATTGAAGTAACGTAGAATAAGTCTTCCACTTCACCAAACTGGCAATTGTTTACATAGATGTTACGTAGAAATCCTCCACGATCAGGATTGGTTTTCATGTAGATACCGCGTTTGCAGTAACCTCCATATGTGCAATTTTCAATAAATATATTTTGCACTCCGGATGACATTTCACTGCCTAATACTACACCGTGCAATCCTTTAAACTTACAGTTACGTATGATGATATTTTCTGAAGGTCTGTTTGTGTTCCATCCGTCGTTATCACGTCCACATTTTATGGCTACGTTGTCATCGCCATTGTTGAATTCAATATTTTCTATCAAAAGATTACGTGTATACTCAGGATCTATACCATCATTGTTTACAAGTTTGGCGTCATAACGGATGTTTCGGCAAATGATATTTTCTGATTTCAGCAAGTGAATACACCAGAAAGGTGCGTTAGTGATGAATACTCCTTCTATCGTGATATTCTTGCAGTCGAAAAACTGTATTAGCTGCGGGCGGAGGTAGAATCCTTCACCAAAATTACGTTCTTCTATGGAAACTTCCTTGTGATTCATATCTCGGCTTAATTGCTGGCCTTTCTTCTGTTGGCTTTTCCATGTAGCAAAAGTTGTACCGGCATTTCCGTCTATTGTGCCTTTACCGGTGATAGAGATATTCTTGAGCTGGTAACCGTAAATGAAGGGGCTGTAATTTTGCAGAAAAGTACCTTCCCAACTTGTTTTTACGACGGGTAAGTAGTAATGAGGGTCTGGTGAGAATTTCAGAGTTGCACCTTCTTGTAATTCAAGGCAAACATTACTAACGAAATGGATTGGTCCGTTTAGTAAGTATTCACCGCTTGGAACAATAATGCGTGCCCCTCCCATTTGAGAGGCACGCTTCATTGCTTTATCGAAAGCTGGCTTGCAGTCTTTCTTTCCATCGCCTTTTGCCCCAAAAGAAAGGATTTTCAAACTCTTTTGAGGCATTTGGGCTCCTGTAATTTCTGATAAAATTGAGTCACGTTTTGCTATCCGTATACTATCATTGGCGCATGCCATATACGGAAGCATGGCGATTAATAAAGTAATCGCCAGTTTCAAGCGTTTGTGTAGTTTCATAGTGTCGTGTGTTATTGTGTCTGAATGTTTCTTTTTATCTCATCAGTGTTTTGGTTACTTCACCGATGTACATCGTATATTGTTTTGATGTATCTGCATTCTGGTTCAGCGATTTCAGCTCTTCAGCAGTCATCTTTTGTGACATTGCTTTTTTGCATTCTATTACAACGCTGGCCTTGCTGTTATCATCTGTATAGAATGAGATTTTATAGGTGTCACTTTGTTCCATCAATGCTGTAGCAGCAATACGACTTTGATCTATCAGCAGGTAAGATACGTTCTTATTGAACATTTTTCCGAAACCACTCCAGTTGTCTGCTTTAATCTCAATTTCTTCACCATTTGAAGCTGTCAGAGTGATACGTCCTTGCGCTGCTATTTCGTTTAAATTGCTTGGTAACTGTTCCAGTCCAACCTCTTTCAGTTCGGCAGATGCGTTTATTTTTATTGCAGGCTGTAATTTCTGCATCGGAACACTTTGTGGAGCTGCTTCTGGAGTAGTATCTAAGAATTTTTGTCCTAATGCAGAAGCTGCCGACTGGAATAATTCATCTTTTAGATCGATAGTTTCTCGTCTGAACTTACCACAAATAGGAGCCAGTTTGGTCTTCTTTTTGTTCAGAGCCATATCATCTGTAATCCATTCTTCAGCTGAATATTTTTCTCCACCGTCTCTTGCTTCGTCGTACCAATAGCGGATGCGGGTCATCATCAAATCACATTTACCGTCTTTTGTATTAATTAAAAGCTGGTAGTAAATACGTGTGCGGTCGAGTGATAAGGCTGAAGAAGAAAATATAATGTATTCTTCTGCGGATGCAGCTATAACTCCTTCTTCTTCATTTGAATATGAAACCTGGCTATACAACTTACCATCGGGTTTGAAACGACCTTTTGCCCAGTCTAGCATTTGATTGAAAATGTCTGTTTTTGATAATCCAGGAGCATTGATTTCTTTGGTAAAAGCTACTCTGCCATCGATTGTTGTAACGGCTCCCGTCAGATATTTCGGGTTGGAATTATCTTTTTTATCTTTTGCCATACTAATTATTGGCAAACACATCAGTAGGATAAATAAAATTTTTTTCATGGTAAATCTCTATTTGTTTTTCTAATTTTTACTGTAAGCAAATATACAGATAAAAAATATAGGAAGACAAGAGATACCTGCTAAAAAAAAGAAATGGCTGATAAATAAAAAATATTCACTACAATTCATACATGCTTAGAAATAGGTTCTAATTTAAAGCATTGTATGAACTATAGTGAATATATATTTAATTCCTTTTATTTAAAAGAAATATTTATTTTACTGGAATTTTATCAATTCTTGCTTGATGACGTCCACCTTCAAAGTCTGTAGTGAAGAATTCTGACATGATTTTATCAGCCATTTCTGTGTTGATAAAACGTCCTGGCATAACGAGTACATTTGCATCATTGTGCTGGCGAGCCAGATGTGCAATTTCTGGAATCCAGCAAAGTGCAGCGCGGATACCTTGATGTTTGTTCAAGGTCATTCCTATGCCTTCTCCACTTCCACAAATGGCTATACCTGGATAACACTCTCCAGCTTCTACTGCAAGAGCCAGAGGATGAGCAAAATCCGGATAATCACAACTGTCGGTACTATATGTTCCGAAATCTTTGTACTCCCAGCCTTTTGCTTCCAGCCATTGCTTAACATATTGTTTTAGTTCAAATCCGGCATGGTCAGAAGCTAGTCCTATTACTTTCATTATAACATTGCTTTTACTTGGTTGTATACATTTTCTGCAGTGAATCCCAGTTTTTCGTCCAAAACTTTGTAAGGAGCAGAGAAGCCGAATGATTCCAGTCCCCAAACCTTACCGTTGTGTCCTACTAATCCTTGCAAGTTTACAGGCAATCCGGCTGTTAATCCGAATACCTTTGCACCTGTTGGGATAATACTTTCCTGATATTCTTTGCTTTGGCTGCGGAACAGACCTTCTGAAGGAACAGAAACGATACGAAGTTTTACTCCGTCTTTGCGCAACAACTCAGCACCAGCTACCAGTGTAGATACTTCTGAACCTGAAGCTACTAATATTACATCTGGATTTTCATCTGCACCAGCTACGATATAAGCACCTTTTGCTGTTTGAGTATAGTCTGTACCTGCAGGAAGATTTGCAATATTCTGGCGAGAGAAAATCAATGCAGTAGGAGTTGCTGTATTTTCCATTGCCATTTTCCATGCTTGAGTTGTTTCTTCAACATCAGCAGGGCGGAGAACCAACATAGAATTGTGTCCTTTATGGTTCTTCAGTTTTTCCATCAGACGAATTTGAGCTTCTTGTTCTACTGGTTCGTGAGTAGGACCGTCTTCACCTACACGGAATGCATCGTGAGTCCAGATGAACTTCACAGGCATTTCCATCAAAGCAGCCATACGTACTGCTGGTTTCATATAATCAGAGAATACAAAGAAGGTTCCACAAGCAGGGATTACACCTCCATGCAGTGCCATACCGATACAGCAACAAGCCATAGTCAATTCAGCTACACCAGCCTGCAAGAAAGCACCGGTAAAGTCACCTTTCGTAAAGGCATGTGTTTTCTTTAAGAAACCATCAGTCTTGTCTGAGTTTGAAAGGTCAGCCGAAGCTACTATCATATTTTCTACCTGAGTAGCCAATACTCCCAAAACGGTAGCCGAAGCAGCACGTGTTGCAGCACCAGCCTTTTGTTCGATAGCTTCCCAGTTTATCTTTGGAGCCTGATTTGAGAACCAGAATTCCATTTTTGCAGCCAGTTCAGGATGTGCTTTTGCCCATTCTGCTTTTGCTGCATAGCGTTCTGCTACGATAGCTTTAAGTTCTTCGCGACGAGCAGCATACAATTCTGCCACTTCAGGGAATATTTGGAATGGGTTTTCAGGATCTCCTCCTAAATTGTTGATTGTATTGATATAAGCGTCACCTCCTAATGGAGCACCATGAGTTGCACAATTGCGTTCATAGCTTGATTTGTCTGCTTTCAAAGCGCCTTTACCCATTACGGTCTTACCGATGATCAAAGTTGGCTGATCTTTTACAGCTTTTGCTGCTGTCAATGCTTCACGGATTTCATCGGCATCATTTCCGTTGATAGTAAGAACTTTCCATCCCCATGCTTCGTATTTTTTTGCTACGTCTTCGTCTGTAACAGCATTACATTCGGTAGAAAGCTGGATATCATTTGAGTCGTAGAACATGATAAGATTATCAAGTCCCAGGTGTCCGGCTAAACGTCCGGCTCCTTGAGAAATTTCTTCCTGTATACCGCCGTCTGAGATATAAGCATAGATTGTCTGATTCATTACATCTCCCAAACGTGCTTTCAAGAATTTAGCTGCAATGGCTGCACCTACAGCAAATGTATGACCTTGTCCCAATGGGCCAGAAGTGTTTTCAATGCCACGCATAATATCTACTTCTGGATGTCCAGGAGTAGGGCTTCCCCATTGACGGAATTGAGCCAGTTCTTCTAATGTGAATTTTCCGCTCAGGGCCAATACTGAGTATAGCATTGGTGACATATGTCCCGGATCGAGGAAGAAACGGTCGCGACCTTCCCAACGTGGATTTTCGGGATCATAAACGAGAAATTCAGAAAACAGTACATTTACAAAGTCTGCACCACCCATTGCGCCACCCGGATGACCGGAATTAGCTTTTTCTACCATAGAAGCAGCCAAAATACGAATGTTGTCGGCTGCACGGTTCATTAGTTCTTTATCGTTTTTCATTATTGGATATGTTAGTTTATGCAAAGATAGTAATATTCTTTAAAATGTAACTATTTTTATTTTTAAAAGCTGGTAAACTCAAGGGTTGCGTAATCCGATTCAAGGGTAAGATGCTTGCCATCTGCTTTTATGACATTGAATGTCGTTTCCAGACTATTTATGCCATACGGTTGAAGTTTGCTTATCGGATAGATGATTTCACCCTTTTCGTTTTTATCTATTCCTACTCGTATACCGTCATCTCCTGTAGAGTAGCGATGTACAAAGTCTTTCATTACAACTTTTTGTTTGTTGTTTTCGTAAGAAAATCTGCCAATGAATGTACCATAGCCATGTGTACATTGCTTTTCTGCTACTTCTACGACCCATAGCTGGATGCTGAAAAACATTCGTTGACAGTCTTTATGGACGACGCCGTCTTCGTGTGTAGTGAACTGTTCCAGCCTCCACATGCCTTCTATATTTCGGTCTATCGGCTCTTTTTGACATCCGCTAAATGCTATGCAAAGCAGTAGTATAGTTATATAAAATATACTTTTCATTGTTCTATATATAAATGAATATTATTCTTCGACTTTATAATATGCTTCCTGTTTTCTTTATGCTAAGCATTCCTCCGGTAGAGTTGCCGAGGTAATTACCGCGGTCCAGTCCCATGCTGACTGATGTACTCCATCCTTTTGCCCATTGAGGGCTGTATGTTACTTCATACAGTGAACTGAACTGTTTTCGTTGCTTGTCAAGAGGAGTACTGTAAGTTCCCCAGTGGCGGGCAAAAGAAACTAAAATGCGATAATTCCATTCGTCACTCGGATTACCTTCTATGCCTAAATGATTTGCTCTTACTCGGTTGCTTTTAAAGGTTATTTTTCCATCTTTATTATATATAGGTCCGGGTAGGAGAGGGTTTCCCATACCTTGTCCCCAGTGCTGCCATGCTTGATAGCAGTAATTATTGTAATAATTGTCTCCTGCACTGATTTGATAACCTAAACTGCCTGCAAACGAGTCATATAAAATTGGTCCGGTCTGATCTTTTGTAGACATACCTTCCCATAATATAGAACTTACCCACCGGTTCTTTGGCAATGTAATTTCTATGCCTATCTGTCCGTCTTTCCAGCGTCCATATTGCCAGAACATTTGTGAGTGGTCGTCGAAGAAATGTTCCAGATAGGCACGAAACTTCCAGTCTTTCAAATAATAGTTTATAGCAAAGTTCCAGCTACCCAGATGATTGCCTTCTACATTTACCTGATCTCCCCAAGGTGTATCACTTCCACCGCTCATTGGAACAAAAGCTTTGAAAAAACTCTTTAAACCATCAGGCATGTCGGTAATCAACTCACTTGTACCGTCACTCTTCTTTTTTAGCTGGTCGCCTGCAAATTGGGTTGCCATGAGTAGACCAAACTCAAATTCAGCAGGAAGTTTTTTTCGGTTACCGATTCGGAACATCAGGGACTTGCTATGATAATAAATATTTTTACCATAGGTGTTTCCTGCTGACACGAAACTTTCCTGCCATCCGTTATCGGTAAACATTCCGTATGCTAAATGTCCTTTCAGCGAGAGCCATCCTTTGGTTCCGGGAATAGCTACATATTCTGCTATTTCTCCACGGACTTGAGGCACTGGGCGTGCATTGGCGCCTTCTACCATCATACCACTACTCAGGCGTTCATTCTTTGTCAGAGGAAATCCCGGACGTTCTTTGCTTCCAACACTTAGTCGGAGGAATTTCCATGAGAAATCAGCAAAAGCTTGCTGAATAACAAAATCAGCTGTCTGATTAGCTGTCGCTGCTACATCCAGTCCTGCCTGTATCTGCCAGTTATGGCGTAATTCTTTATCAAAATTTATTCCTGCACGGACATAGCTGCTATTAGGTTCTACGCTTGAAAGTCCGTAACGGTTTGAGGTTAGCCACAATGGGGCATACGTGCCATTTGATACATTTCCGCTTGCTTCCACCCGATAGGTTAGTATGGAGTCTGCTGTCTGTGCATGCATAGTTCCACCCAGACATAACATCGCAAGCCATGTACTGATACATTTGTAAGTCATTGATAATTGATTTGATAAATGTGAATGCAAAGTTAAAACTTTTCTGTCAGTAAACCAAACAGGGTATTTGCTGGGCCGTTTGAAACTAACAGAAGCGTTATTATTAAGAACAAACAACTATAGGCTATTGTTGTGCTGAGTGTAAAATTTGATATGAGTATAAATAAAATCTCCTCCATGTTTGATACGTGGAGGAGATTTCTTGACTCTATCTACGAATAAAAGTCTTCGTATAAGATTTAATAAAATTCTATTCTGCGTAAAAGATTACTCGAATAATTCATTAGCAGATTTTGCGAGCTCCATTGCTGATTACTACATCATATACTTTAGGGCTGCGACCGAATTTTTCTTTGAAGCGTTCTTTGGCTGTGATGATGAATGTTTCGTAAAGTTCATTTTTCACCAAGTTGATAGTACAACCTCCGAAACCACCTCCCATAACTCGAGAGCCTGTTACACCACAATCGAATGCTACATCATTCAAGAAATCCAGTTCTTCGCAGCTTACTTCATACAATTTACTCATACCGTGGTGAGTTTCATACATTTTCTGACCTACGGTTTCATAATCATTGCGTTCAAGAGCTTCGCATACATCAAGTACGCGCTGAATTTCTTCGATTACATATTCTGCTCGTTTATAATCTTCTTCGCTTACTTCTGCTTTTACCTCTGCAAGCATTTCGAGAGTAGCGTCACGCAAGAATTCAACGTTCGGATATTTTTTCTTCAGTGCAGCTACTACGTTTTCGCAACTCTGGCGGCGTTTGTTGTAAGCTGATGAAGCAAGTTCGTGCTTAACAACAGAATCAACCAAAACCAGACGGTAACCTTCCGGACGGAATGGGAAGTATTGATATTCCAATGAACGACAGTCAAGACGCATCAAGCTGCCTTCTTTACCGAATACAGATGCAAACTGGTCCATAATTCCGCAGTTTACTCCGCAGTAGTTGTGTTCTGTAGCCTGACCTACTTTCGCAAGTTCAAATTTATCTATTTTGTTGTCGCCGAATAAATCATTCAGAGCAAAGGCAAAAGTAGATTCGAGTGCAGCAGAAGAAGACATACCAGCTCCCAGAGGAACATCGCCTGCAAATGCTGTATTGAAACCTTTTACATCTACTCCTCTCTTTATCATTTCGCGGCATACGCCAAAAATATAACGTGCCCAGCTAGCTTTAGGTGCATCTTCTTCATTCAAACCAAATTCTACATAGTCTTTCAGGTCAATAGAGTAAGCACATACTTTATTGGTGCCGTTTGGTTTAATTTCTGCCATAATACCTTTGTCTACAGCTCCCGGGAAGACAAATCCTCCATTATAGTCTGTGTGTTCTCCTATCAGATTGATGCGTCCGGGTGATGCATAAATACTTCCGGTTGTACCATCGAAATGCTTGATGAAACGGCTTCTTACAAATTCTATATCCATAGTGGTAAAAGCTTAAAAGGTTAATATTGTTTTAGTGAGAAACTAAAAAATGATGAATGAAGACTTCTTTAACAAAAAGTGATAATCTTCATCCATCATTTTCGTCTATCATCTTATTATTCAACAGGGATATCTTTATTTACATTTTTGCAACCTACTAATCCGTAGAACAACAGATAAGCTAACATTGCAATGATAAGCCAGTAACTATTCATGTAACCAGCTGAGTCTGAGATGAACTGCTGTATCAATGGCAGGATTCCACCACCTACAACCATCATCATGAAAATTCCTGATGCCTGTGCTGTATATTTACCCAATCCTTCTACAGCGAGGTTGAAAATACCTCCCCACATGATTGATGTGCAAAGTCCGCACAATACAAGGAACAGAGCGCTCAGAGGTACAGATGCCATCTGGAAACCATTGTCGGCGCTATAGCCCGGCATAGATACTGTAACTTCTTTCGGAGTAAAGATAGCGATAAGAATAAAGCAGATAGCAACTATTGATACTGTGATAAGCTGTACACGACTTGATACTTTACCGCTGATGACACTACTTGCCAAACGTCCAACCAGCATCAATAACCAGTAAATTGCTGCGATAGCTCCACCGATAGCGGCACCGTCTGTAAGCAGACCAGCTCCTTTTTCTGTAGAGTCTGCCAAGTAGAAGTTAAGTGTTCCCGGGATACCAATTTCGATACCTACATAAATAAAGATACCGATAACACCTAGTACAGTGTGACGGAAGCTCCATGGGCTGTGAGGGTGTTGTTCTTTTTGAACTTTACCTTTACGCAAGTGCGGTTCTGGAATGCTGACAAAAGAAATAATGATGAATGTGAAGATAAATACACCCATTGCGATGAAAAGCAACGGAGCTACATCCGACATTGCAGTCTGAGGAGTTACACTGCCGATCAATACACCTACGAAAAGCGGAGTAAGAGTACCTGACAATGAGTTCAGTGCACCACCTGCCTGGATTAACTGGTTTCCTTTGTTACCACCTCCACCTAACAGGTTCAACATCGGGTTTACTACAGTATTTAACATACATACGCAGAAACCACAGATGAATGCTCCCAGCAGATAAATGATAAAGTTTAATTTAATAGTGTATTCACCCATTGAGAACACTGAAACATCAGCGCCTACCAAGCTTGAAATATACTGGGTAAGCAAGCCGAAGAAACCTACTGCCATTGCAATCAGGGCAGTTTTCTTATAACCAATTTTTACAAGCATATTTCCTGCCGGAATACCCATGAACAAGTATGCAAGGAAGTTCATCATGTTTCCCATCATACCCAGGGTGTTTGCACCGGCATATTGGTTTTTCCAAATCGTTCCGAAAGGTGCTGCAAGATTAGTGACGAAAGAGATCATCGCAAAAAGAAAGAACATCGTAATAATTGCGATGAGATTGCCATTCTGTTTTTGTTGATTCATGGTTTTGTTGATAATATAGGGTTAATAAATTAGGTTAGTTCTGTTTCATTAAATTATTGCTCTATTCCGAATTTGTATACGGTAACTTGATGGTATACTTCTCCAGGATTAAGGGCTGCAGAAGGGAAATGACCTTTATTTGGTGTATCGGGGAAATGTTGTGCCTCGAAACAGATTGCACTACGTGCGGGGAATGTAGCTCCATGCCATCCAGCGAAACCACTGTGCCAGTTAGCTGTGTATACTTGTACGCCTGGTTCGGTGGTATAAACTTCAAGAGTACGACCGCTGATTGGTTCTACGCATTTGGCAGCAAATGTCAGTGTCCCAGCTTCTTGCTTATTGATTACATAATTATGATCGTATCCAGCTCCATAAACGAGTTGTTGGAACGGTTCGTTGATGCGGCTTCCTATAGTATGTGGAGTGCGGAAATCCATTGGCGTTCCTTCTACTTTTAGTATTTCTCCAGTAGTAATAGAAACTTCATCAATCGGAGTATAAAAATCAGCGTTGATGGTAACTATATTGTTTTCTACACTGGCGGTCGGTGTTGCCAGACCAGAAAGGCTGAAAAATGCGTGGTGAGTAAGATTGACAATTGTACGTTTGTCTGTTGTTGCTGTATAAGTAAGAACTAATTCGTTCTGATTGGTAAAAGTGTAAACAACTGTTATATCAAGGTTGCCTGGGAATCCTTCTTCTCCATCCTCTGAAAGATAATGAAGTGTTACACTTTGTTTGCTTGTTTGCTGGGCATCCCAAACGCGTGCATGGTAGCCAGTCGGGCCTCCGTGAAGTGAATTCGGACCATTGTTGATTGTAAGTTTGTATTCTTTACCGTCAAGCTGGAATTTTCCTTTGGCTATACGGTTTCCGTAGCGTCCGATTAATGTACTTAAGAAAACTTCCGGGCTATTGATTACGCTTTCTATATTGTCATGTCCTTGTACGACATTGGCCAGTTTTCCATTTTTATCAGGAACCATGATGGCTAAGATAGCACCTCCATAGTTGGTGATTGCCATTTCAGCACCGTTGTCGTTTGTCAAGATAAATAAATCAGTTTCTTTGCCTCCGATATTTTTCTGGAAATCGGTTCGCTTTAAGCCGCAAAGGTTATTTTCGTAATAAAATGTGTTATTCATAATTTTTTATATCTGTCGTTATCTTTTTATGACTTGTAAATGTATGCAAATAAAAAGATTTTATTCAAGATACACAAACAAATCTGTTATTTTATTCTTTAGGTAGGCAAGTCGAAAGCAAATCGGCAACGATAAAACTACTTCCCCCTACAAATATAAAGTCATCTGCTTCTGCATCTTTTTGCGCAGAGGCTAATGCTGTTTTTACATCGGGATAAGCTTCACCTTTCAGGCCAAATGGAATTGCCAGTTCTTTTACTTTATCAGCTGGTAGAGCACGTTGTACACTTGCTTGAGTAAAATAGTAAATGGCATTTTTAGGAAGCATTGCCAGTACTCCAGTAATGTCTTTATCATTTACCATTCCGATTACAATACGTAGTTGTTTATATTTTTGGCAGGATAATTGTTTTACAATGTATTGTATTCCTCCTACATTATGTCCTGTATCGCATATAACAGTAGGATGTTCCGATAATTTTTGCCAGCGTCCCATTAATCCGGTCAATTCACAGACATGAGCAAATCCGTTCCGAATATCTGTTTCGGAAATATGGTAATTCAATTTTTCTAGCTGATGAATAGCCGAAAGTAAAGTATTGGTGTTCTTCTTCTGACAAAATCCTCCCAGTTCACCTTTTAAGTCTTTAAGAGAGCTTGTCTGGTAAGTATATTTTCCATCTTCGTCTTGGAATATATCTGTTAGCAGATGCTCTTCTTCAGCAAAAATGATTGGGGCGTTAACTTCTGCTGCCTTATGTTGGAAAACTGATTTTGTTTCGGGAGTTGTTTCACCAATTACTACAGGTACGGATGACTTGATAATTCCTGCTTTTTCGCCTGCTATTTTTTCTAGCGTATTACCAAGAAATTGCACATGATCGAAACTGATATTGGTGATCAGACATAAATCCGGATGAATGATATTAGTGCAGTCCAGTCGTCCTCCCAATCCTACTTCTATAACAGCTACATCTACTTGCTGGCATGCAAAATAATGAAATGCCATTGCGGTAGTCAGTTCGAAAAAAGAAGGGTGAAGCGGTTCGAAGAAAGAACGATGTTTTTCCACGAAATCAATAACGAAGTCTTGTGAAACAGGAATCCCGTTTATACGGATACGTTCACGGAAATCGACCAGATGAGGAGATGTATATAATCCCACACGGTAACCTGCGGACTGAAGGATTGCTGCTAATGTATGCGAACATGAGCCTTTACCGTTTGTTCCAGCTACGTGGATAGACCGGAACTTCTTGTGTGGATGTCCGAAATATTCGTCGAGTGCCAGTGTGTTTTCTAATCCTTCTTTGTATGCTGCCTTTCCTATATGTTGAAATAAAGGAGCGCTATTATATAAATATGCTAGAGTTTCCTGATAAGTCATTTATGTCTGTTGTTTTTTGTCGTGCAAAGATAAATCATTTATTGACATAATATATCAGTACCACCATGGATAATCATTTTTTCTTCCCTCTATACCTATACTGAAAGAGCTGCTTTCGCCTACCTTAAAATTAATCATGCCTCCGATACGGTCGGGTGCGTAGTTTGGCAGAGGATAATAATAAGGTGGACGTTGAGGTGTGAAGGATTTGTTCCCATAAGCATAAATACTGATTCTGTCGGTCAGTTTATATGCTGCTACTCCTGCAATTCCTACCGTATGATATCGGAGAAATCCCCAGTCCATATTGCTGGCATAAAGTCCTCCTGCCACACTGAGGCGTTCGGTGATAGGAACAGCATACATAAATGCTGCATCTTGTCCGAATCCTACTCCAGATGGAGCATATTTGCTGGGGCTGAATGTCAGATTCAAGCCAATGGAAGCATTGAAGCCTTTGTGCAGTTGCCATGTGGCATAACCATAATCGAATGGGGTGATACCATACATACCAAAGGGGTGTATATATCCTGTTTGAGGAATAGGGGATACCAACGGTACATCAAGGCTGTCTTTTATCATTGTAGTTTGCGCAGCTTCAGAAGAAGGGGCAATGTCTTTTTCCTTTTCAGTCTGTGAAAAGATTTTGAAAGGGAATAACAAGATGAGTAGTATCAGGTATATTTGTTTCATGTCAGCGTTTTTTATATTTATCTTTTACCAAAGATACGGATATTCTTGTATGTCGCATGACAGGAGCAACAGAGATTAACGCAGATTAACGCAGATTTATATGAAAAAAGGTGCAACATAGCCTTTCTCTTATACAAAGAATACTATGTTGCACCTTTTTTGTTGTATGTGAAATATTAATCGAACAAGCTTCTGAACTTTTTGAATATCTTTTCTTTTAAGCTCATATCTGGTTTAAAGGTTTCCGATTCCTGCCATTTTTCCAAAGCTTGTCGTTCTTCTTTGGTCAGACTCTCAGGAATATATACACTTACATTTACCAGTAAATCTCCAGTTCCGGTACTGTATCCATAACTGTTAATGTTAGGTAATCCTTTTCCTCGCAGGCGAAGCACCTTTCCTGGCTGTGTACCCGGCTCGATTTTAATTTTAGCTTTTCCGTCGATAGTCGGAATCTCTACGGTTCCTCCCAGTGCGGCAGTCGGTACACTTAACAGCAGGTTGTATATCAGGTCGCTTTCATCACGAATTAGTTCCGGATGTTTTTCTTCTTCGATAAGAACTAACAAGTCTCCGGCTACTCCGTTGTGCTTTCCTGCATTACCTTTACCGTTCATGGTAACTTGCATTCCTTCGGCTACACCTGCTGGAATTTTTACAGTAACTACCTCTTCGCCATATACGATACCTTCACCGCCACATTCCTTACATTTATTTTTGATGATTTTACCTTCACCGCCACACTGAGGACATACGGTTTGGGTTTGCATCATACCAAATATACTTTGTTGTGTACGGGTAACGCTTCCTGTACCGTGACATGTAGGACAAGTTTCTACACCACCGTCACCTTCTGCTCCTGTTCCATGACAGTGTGAACATTGAACATATTTCTTAAGCTTGAATTTCTTTTCAACTCCGGTTGAGATTTCTTTTAAGTTTAGCTTAACCTTTACACGTAAGTCTGATCCCCGGAATTTACGCTGGCGGGTTTGTCCGCCACCGCCTCCAAAGCCGCCGAAACCTCCATGTCCACCGAAGATATCGCCAAACATAGAGAAGATGTCATCCATAGACATACCCTGTCCGCCAAAACCGCCAAAGCCTCCAGCTCCAGCAGCTCCATCTACTCCAGCATGTCCGAACTGGTCATAACGTGCACGCTTGTCTGGATTGCTTAGTACTTCATAAGCTTCTGCAGCTTCTTTAAATTTTTCTTCTGCTTCTTTATCTCCTGGATTTTTATCAGGATGATATTGGATTGCTTTCTTACGGTATGCTTTTTTTATCTCGTCTGCTGAAGCTGATTTGTCTACGCCCAGCACTTCGTAATAATCTCTTTTTGCCATAATGATAAAAACAAGGATTAGGAAATTACTGTGCTACAACAACTTTTGCATGGCGAATAACTTTGTCGTTTAGCTTGTATCCTGTTTGGACACAATCTAGAACTTTACCCTTCTGTGTTTCGTCCGGAGCAGGAACCAATGCTATTGCTTCATGAAAGTCGGTGTCGAATGTTTCTCCTACCGGTTCCATCTTTTGCAGACCTTCTTGTGCGAGAACTTTCAGGAATTTCTGTGAAATAAGGTCTATACCTTCATACATAGCCTGTACATTGTCGGCTTTCTGCATGTTTTGCAAGGCACGTTCTAAATCATCAAGAATAGGAAGAATTGCGCTGATTGCTTTTTCTCCACCATTCTTAATTAATTCAGCTTTTTCTTTCATTGTACGTTTGCGGTAGTTGTCGAACTCTGCAGAAAGTCTTAAATATTTATCTTTTTGGTCTTCGATAGTTTGCTTAGCTTCCTCTAATTCTTTTTCCAGCTTTTGTTCAGCAGATGGCTCTTCGCACTGTTCTTCTGTGTTAGAAGTTTCTTCTGTTTGAGTTTCGGTTTGTTCCGATGCTTCTTCTTGTTGAGCCTTCAATACCTCTTCTTCTTGCGGATGATGATTTTTTGTAGTCATGATAATATCTATTTTTATTTATTTCTTAATACAAATGTTGCATATAATTATTCTTCGACTTTCTTACAAATTTCGTGCCTGAATGAATAAAAACATAAAACAGCTGCAAAAATACAATTTTTTTGTCATACTGTCAGTCAAAAAAATGTGCTTCATGCCTTTCACCTGAAAAGAGTTCCTTATGAAAGGATGAAAGGGAGAATGCGTAAAAACTTTGTAGGGGAGAAAAATTCTCGATCTTTTAGTGAATTTTACTTGAAGTTTTTGGAAAATATGTACAATCTTTTTGAGATTTTAGTGATGAATATATATCCTGTTTATGATAAATAGATGTTGAAGGAGTAGGGGAAGCTGCAATATATAATAAAAGCCGGTTTTATGCTTGTTTCACTTAGAAACGCTAAACATAAAGCCGGCTTTTTCGGATTGCAGATTATTTTTATTTTTTCAAAACCTCTTTCATACGGTTTACGACCTCAGGGGTTGGCAAATCTTTTTTCTCTACTATCATAAAAGCAAAGTTATCTGCCAGTACCTCTTCGGGGTTGATGACATAATCTGTGTTTTTACCTATTTTTTCGTATAAGTCTTCAGCTTGTTCGATAGGTATGATTATTGTTTCTCCGTTCTCTTGTATTGGAATGAACTGTTCATTCAGAGGAATAAGTCCGATTTTTATGTAATCAAAAAAGTCGCCGTCCTCATATGGGCGATCTGTATAGATCATCATTGTATAGTTTTGAGTTTTACCATTTACGGTAAGTGGAGCATAGCTGTCATAACGGCTGATGTCAGGATTGGAAATACGTTTTTCCAGAATATCTGTTGGAAACAATATTTCGTGATCCATAACCGTGAAACCTATCGTCTGATATACTGACTTCTTAAAATTCAAGTCGTGACGGGTCAGAATATGAAACAACTCGTGTGCCAGCAATAATTGCATTTGTGCATCTTGCGTATTGTTCAGAACATTTTCTCCTATAGCAATCCAGTTCTTGCGAGTATAGGCACTTGCTCCTCCTTCTTCCTGCATTGATGTCTTTATTAAAATAATCTCATCAGGAAAACTAAGAGCCAGTTTTTGTTTTTTGATGGATGCAACTATTGCATTGAAGGCATTTGTTACCTTTTTTTTCTCCGTATCACTCCAGTTCTGTACGCTGCTCATCGCCAGAGTAAGCAATTGTGACTTTCGTCCTTCTTTATTCTGTAAGCGTGAACAAATATCGAACTGATTCCATCCATTGGTGTACTCGTCGATATCTGTAATAAGCATCTGCGCTTCAGCTTTTGTTGCAAAACGGAAAAAAGGATTGTTTGTTGCTTTTTGGGCAAACCCTGCCACCGCAACCATACATAAACAGATTGCGATGATTGTACGTGTTAGTTTCATAATCGTAGCCTTTTTTCTATTTATTCTTTGTCTTTCAGGGCTGTAAAGATAAGTCCTTCCAGCTCTTCTGCCAGTTCAGGGTTGTCCTGAATGCACTGTTTAGCTGCATCCCGTCCCTGTCCAAGTTTGGTTTCATTGTAGCTGTACCACGAACCGCTTTTTTTGATTATACCCAGTTCGGCACCTAAATCAATAATTTCTCCACTTCTGGAAATTCCTTCACCAAACATAATGTCGAATTCCGCTTTTCTGAATGGAGGGGCAACTTTGTTCTTTACGATTTTTACGCGAGTCTGGTTTCCGATAATGTCTTCTCCATCTTTGATAGGTTGACCTTTGCGAATATCCAGACGTACAGATGCATAGAATTTCAGCGCATTACCTCCTGTTGTTGTTTCCGGATTTCCAAACATGACACCAATTTTTTCACGCAACTGGTTGATAAAAATACATGTTGTATTTGTCTTGCTGATGGCAGATGTCAGTTTGCGCAGAGCCTGTGACATGAGTCGTGCCTGCAATCCTACGCGGTTATCTCCCATATCTCCTTCTATTTCAGCTTTAGGAGTTAATGCGGCAACAGAGTCGATAACGATGATGTCAATAGCAGATGAGCGGATCAACTGCTCAGCTATTTCTAATGCTTGCTCTCCATTGTCAGGCTGTGAAATCCACAAATTATCGATATCTACACCTAATTTTGCTGCATAAAAACGGTCGAAAGCATGTTCTGCATCAATGAAAGCTGCGATACCACCTGCTTTCTGTGCTTCTGCAATGGCATGGATTGCCAAGGTTGTTTTACCTGATGATTCCGGACCATATATTTCAATGATACGTCCTTTAGGATAACCTCCAACACCCAAAGCAGCATTCAGTGCGATAGAACCAGTAGGAATGACTTCTACTTCTTGTACATGGTTGTCACCCATTTTCATGATAGAGCCTTTTCCGAAGCTTTTTTCTATCTTATCCATTGCAGCCTGAAGTGCTTTCAGTTTTTCGCTGTTATTTGGTTGGGGGCTTTCTACTCCTCCTTCGAATGCTAATTCATCTTTTTTCGCCATATCGGATATTTTTATATTTTCGAAAATACTTGTTTTGATATAGTCAGGAATAAAGAGTTATCCCAAGATCTGCGCAGCATGATCTTTCGTCTTTATTTCCTTCGGAGAGATGATACGTTCTATTATTCCTTCTTCATTAATGATAAAGGTTGTTCGGAATGTACCCATATATTTTCTTCCGTACATGCTTTTCTCTCCCCATACGCCGAATTCCTGAACTAATTTTTGTTCGGTATCTGCAATCAATGTAAACGGAAGTGTATTTTTCTCTATAAATTTTTGATGTGATTTCTGGTCGTTTATACTAACGCCAATAACTTCATATCCAGCTTCGCGAAGTGCTGCATAGTTGTCACGCAAGTTGCATGCCTGTGCCGTACATCCGGAAGTCATGTCTTTGGGATAAAAGTATAAAACAACTTTTTTCCCTTTGTAATCGCTCAGGCGTATTTCTTCACCTTTTTCGTTAAGTCCTAATATTTCAGGGGCTTTATCTCCTACGTTCATAAATAAAGATTGAAAAATAAAGAGCCTGTTTAAATTTCACAATATGTCGTTGGGGGGAATGACAAGCCCCAACAAAATTTAAACAGGCTCTATTGGTATAATGGTATTATAATTCTAAATCGCCATCGAATACTTCATGCCATGGTAAACCATATTTGTTGAGAGCATCCATAAATGGATCTGGATCGAATTCTTCTACATTCCATACTCCCGGACGTTTCCATAAGCCTTTTAAGAACATCATGGCTCCAATCATGGCAGGAACACCTGTTGTGTAGCTTACTCCCTGCATGCCTGTTTCCTGATAAGCAGCTTGGTGTGAGCAGTTATTGTATACATAGTAAGTATGCTCCTTACCGTCTTTCAGACCACGGATACGGCAACCGATAGATGTTTCTCCTTCGTAGTTTTCTCCTAAATCTTGAGGATTAGGTAAAACAGCTTTCAAGAACTGCAAAGGAACAATTTCCATACCGTTATAATTAATAGGCTCAATGCTTGCCATACCGATATTCTGGATTACACGCAAGTGAGTAAGATACTCTTGTCCGAAAGTCATCCAGAAGCGTGCACGTTTGATTGTCGGGAAATTCTTAACCAACGATTCCAATTCTTCGTGATACAGCAAATATGAATCACGCGGACCAATGTTAGGATAAGTCAGATCTTTATGGAATTCCAGCGGTTTAGTTGTAACCCATTTTCCGTCTTCGTAATAACGTCCGTTCTGAGTGATTTCTCGGATGTTGATTTCCGGATTGAAATTAGTAGCAAATGCTTTGTGGTGATTACCTGCATTGCAGTCTACGATATCCAGATAATGGATTTCGTCAAAATGATGTTTGGCTGCGTATGCTGTGTATACACCACTTACTCCCGGGTCGAATCCGCATCCCAAGATAGCAGTCAGACCAGCTTCTTCGAAACGTTTTTTGTATGCCCATTGCCAGCTGTATTCAAAGTGAGCCTCATCTTTCGGTTCGTAGTTTGCTGTATCCAGATAGTTGACTCCGGCTTTCAGACAAGCTTCCATGATGGTCAGATCCTGATAAGGAAGTGCTACGTTAATAACGATTTCGGGTTTAAAACCATTGAATAAAGCCACCAGTTCGTCTACATTGTCTGCATCTACCTTAGCGGTTTTGATGTTAGGGTTACCGATTGCCTTTACAATCGCGTCACATTTTGACTGGGTGCGGCTAGCAATCATCACTTCACTGAATACTTCGGGATGTTGAGCCACCTTGTGTGCAACAACGGTACCTACACCGCCTGCACCGATAATCAATACTTTACTCATTTATCTTAAATAATAATCTTAAATGCCCGGTAAACGTTACCGTTCAATATGCAAAGATAGAAAATTTTCTCAAACGTCATGCAGTATTCCAATTATATCCGTATTTTTGTATTGTAATATGTACAAATCCATAAACTATTTACTGTTTGTGATTGTTTATGTAGCGTAAATGTAAAATAAGTAACAAATATTTGTTCTAATATAAAATTTGATATGAAGAAGATTTTTTTGGGAGTAGCTGCAGTATGTGCAGGAGCATTAATGATGACAACAGCCGGATGCAGCAGTAGTAAAAACGTGGCTAAGATTGATTTGGCTGGAGAGTGGAATATTGTTGCTGTAAATGGCGAAAAGATAAATGTAGACAATATGCCGTACATCGGTCTGGATGTAGAGGGAAAACGTATTTATGGGAATGCTGGATGCAACAGAATGATGGGAGGTCTTGAACTGGATTCATTGAAGCCCGGTGTGATACATTTCACTCAAGTGGGTGCTACACGTATGATGTGCCCGGATATGGATGTAGAAACCAAAGTTCTTGGTGTATTGGATAAGGTGAATGGTTATGTTGAAACTCCGGAAGGTATCGCTTTGACTGATGCCGATGGTAAAACACTTATGAATCTGGAAAAACGTCAGCTTCCTGAGTACTCTGTAAATGATTTGTCTGGAGAGTGGATTATTTCTACTGTCAACGGTACAGAACTTGAAAAACAGGAAAATGTTCCTTTCCTTGCATTCAATATTGAAGAAAAACGTGTGCATGGAAATGCTAGCTGCAATGTTGTAAATGGTGGATTCATGCAGGAAGAAGGTAAAGAAAATTCTTTAAAATTCTCTCAGATGATTTCTACCATGATGGCATGTCCGAATATGGATACTGAAAGACTTGTTTTGGAAGCTCTTAATAAAGTAGCTAGTTTTACATTGGATCAAGATAAGTCTAAGTTATCACTGTTAGACGAAAATGGTACAGAAGTTATGTCTTTGACAAAGAATACAGGCGAAGCCTTGTCTAAATAAGTATAATTTAATAGTACGATAAAAGCGATATTGTTTCTTCTTGTCTGGAAGAGGCAATATCGCTTTCTTATTAGATTTCATAGTGATATCAGTTCATGTTATTCAATTCATATTTTAGAGATACCATAAAATAGCCTTTCAGTTGCCGTTCATAATATTCGTAGAATCCGGTAGAAGTGGCACTTCGTGATAAATTTTTTCGCTGACTTAATATATCAGCCCAGTAGACAGATAGCTCTGCCTGTTTTTCTTTTAAGAATTTCCATGAGAGCTTCATATTCCACAGTATCTCATTTTCATCATCTCCTGATATTCCTGTACCATTCCGGAAACGATAATTGGCATCTGTCTTGAAGATAAAGTCCCAGGGCAGATTGATGGAACTATCTAGCCCTAATGTATATATGCGAGTATAGGTATTACGGTTTTGCAGGGAATTTTTTGACTGGTAAAATGTCCATTTCCCGTTTAATTCAATATTTCCCCACGAAGGCAGGTAAGATAATCTCAAATCGCTGTTTAAGCCTGTGGTATGTGTCTTGCTTTGTTGAGGCATTTGGTTGTCATATCCTTCATTTATCAGGCTGACATTTTGGTTGAAATTACCCGCTCCTGTGAGATAAATCCGGAAAAAGTTAAAGCGCTTGTCATAAGAAGCATTGCCTGACAGTCCCCAGTTGCCATTAATGTTGACAGGAAAAGTTTCTCTACCTCCTGTCTCTGTATTATATATTGTAGCACGGGTTACAGAGTTTATTTGCTGATTCCAACTCATTCCCACCATAATCCCTTTACGGAAGTTATTGAACATTGCATATATATAGTTGCTATACGAAGCACGAAGGTTCGGGTTACTCCGTGTAATATTCAAAGGTGAGCTATAATCGGTAGGCGCAATAAGATCTCTCAGCATGGGTTGTGAAGTTCCTCCATTGTAACTTATCATTGCATAATTGTCACCCTTATGGTATGTGAGGGTCAGATTAGGCTGCCATTCAATCGAATTTATTGTTGTGTCTGCCTGATGCCTGCCTGTATATTCATTGATTGATCGTTTTTGAAAGGTCGTAGTCAGACTGCTTCTTATTCCCCATACTTCTCCGTTATAGGTGAACTGTAGTGCCAGATTATGTCCTGAAGTCAGGCTGTTGCTGCGATTAGCAAGACTGTCGATATTCCCCGCTTCATATCCTTCCGGCAAAATGCCGATAGGAATATTTTTATCATCCGGCACTCCCAAGTTGTATGTATTACTGTTCAGATGTTCCTTATTGGCATTGAAACCATAAGATACCTGTAGGCGACTTTCCTTGGTTAAGACTTGTGTGTAAGCCAGATTCAGTGTATAGTTTTGCTCTTTTCCCGGTGCATACTGATATTGATTGAGAGATAACACAGAATCTTTTCCTGCTATATCCGACAGACGGAAATAGCGTGTGGATGACAATGTGTAAGTTTTGCTCTTATTCTGGTTTTGTGCCGTGGAAAAGCTAAAACTGATATTATTCCCTTTCTTGTTTAGTCTTCGGGTAATGCTTGTGTTTATATTATAATTGCTATATTGGCTCTGTTCTTTCGACTGTCTTTTACTGTCATTAATGTAAGTAGCCGGATCTATTTCTTCAAATCTGTCGAACGGATTTTGGGTGCTGACTTCCGGATTAGTATCAAATGTTGCTTCCCGGTTGTGGTCATCACTGTTGTTGCGGTTGGAATTGAACCAACCGGAAATGTTGAACATGGTTAGCGAATCAATATCCCATTTAAAATCAACGTTTCCATTGAATCTGTTTCCCTTACTTAATCTGTTTGATTCGGAAATGGCATACTGGTTGCCGGTCGTCATGTATTGTTCACTATAAGAACTTGATTCATTTCCAACTCTGTCGTTTGAAAAACTGACATTTCCTGAAATTTCAAACTGATCTTTTACTTTCGTGATATTAGCTCCAATCGTATTCGAAATATTTTTATCATATGGTGTAGTATAATGGCGGTTTGTAGACTGCCCGTTTATCATGAAATTATCTCCGGCTTCATTAAAACGCATTATTTTTCCGTTTATATCCCGTCGTTTATGAGTTCCATAACCACCTTCTGCTGATAAAAGTATGGCGTTGTTCACTTCTTTTTTAGTCTGAAGATCGAGCACATAGTTTTTTTCTGCCGATTTCATACCTGTAGCTTCTTCCTGTTTGGTTGGCTTGTCGTACACTTTCAGCTGACTGACAAACTTGACCGGAAGGTTTTCCAAAACGACCTGTTGGTTACCTTTAAAAAAGTCTTTGCCATTTACGGTTATTTCTTTGATGGTATGTCCGTTGTAAGTGATGGTTTTTTCTTTGGAATCGTATGTTAATCCTGGAATGCGTTTAACCAATTCTTGCAAATAGGATCCTTCTGGTGTAGGGTAGGCATCTACATTATATATAGTAGTATCACCCTTCTGTTCCATAGCCTTCAGTGGAGCAACGACTACAATTTCTTTCAGGTGCAGTGCATTTTCTTTTAGCTTGATTGTACCCAGACGCACTGTGTCCGACTGGGATGTGATGGTTTTAAATACCGGACTACATCCTGTATAGGATACTTTGAAAAGATAGCTGTGATTCTTTTTGCGTGAGAACGAACAGATAAACTTGCCCTGTTCGTCACTTACAGCTCCTGTTACAAACGTAGAGTCAGGTAACTGTATAAGTGCGATATTGGCATAGGGTAGAGCTTCAGTTTGCTGGAGAGCATTACATAAAACAACACGCCCTTTTACCACTTGCTTTTGTGCCAATATCTTGACTGGCATCAACAGTAGTAACACAATGCTTACTATGAACAGGTTCAGTATTTTCATTACAAACACAAAAGTAAGAAAATACTTTTCAATGTCTTATATAAAAAACATAGATATAGGAGTTTTAACTATTAAGCCACATTTTTAATAAAGACACTTTTTCGCGACTGATATATATGGTTTCGCTATAAGGAGGAATTACGCTTACTACGGCTTTGCCATTGAAATGGTTTTGTATACTTTTAATAGCATCTGCCGATAAAATAAACTGTCTGTTGGCGCGGAAGAACATTCTATCATCCAGCTGCTCCTCCAGTTTATTCAGCGGAAAATCGATGACGTGGGTTTTCGTATCTTTCGTTACGGCAAAAGTTATTTTATCTTCTGAGTAAAAATAGGCAATGTCACTTACCTGGACTGTATATAGGTGCTTGGGGCCGGAAATGAGAAAGCGAGTACGAAATTGTTTTTCCTTTTTTTCGGCAAACGACTTAAGCAGTTGCTCTATGTTTGATAAATTATACGTATGTTCCGAGCTTAAAGTGAAAAGGCGTTCAAATTTTAGAATTGCTTCAAGTAGTCTTTCTTCGTGTATCGGTTTTAGCAGATAGTCGATACTGTTTACGGTAAAAGCACGTACAGCATATTCATCGTATGCGGTTGTGAATACAATCATACTTTGTGGCTGTGCCTGTTCGATAAAGATAAATGATATGCCGTCATTCAGTTGAATATCAAGGAATATAATGTCCGGATGAGGATTTTCATTAAACCAGCTTACTGCTCCTTCGATTGTTCCTGGAAGCACCGTTACCTCCCATTCCGGACGTACTTTCTGTATCATCTTGTTCAGCAGTCGAGCTGCCGGAAACTCATCTTCTATGATTACGGCTTTTATTTTATTCATATAGTAAAGGTACTTTAATGACAAATTTATTCTTGTTGTTTTCTATGATAAGCTCCCTGTTGCATAATAACTTATAGCGTTGGGAGAGATTCATAAGCCCTTTTCCTGATGAGGCAACCCCTTGTTTGAGTTTTATAGGATTGGAAACACTGAGCCAGACCTCTTTGTCACGTACTTCGGTGGTCAGTTTTACTTCCATGGGTTTACTGAGACTTATGATATTGTGTTTGATGACATTTTCTATTAAAAGTTGTAGTGTTAAAGGAGGAATAGGTACATCCCAGTATTTTTCATCTATTGTATTGTTGATATTTAGGCAATCTCCCAGACGGACTTTTTGAAGTAGGATATAAGTATTAAGAAAGTCAAGCTCTTCTCTGAGCGGAATGGTATGCTTGTCCTGGCAGTAAAGAATATACCTGTATGTATCGGCGAGGTTTCGTGTAAATTCTATGGCATTCATCGGATTATATTCTATTTCAGAAATAAGTGTATTCAGACTGTTAAATAAAAAATGCGGATTCAGCTGGTTTTGTAGCGCCATATACCGGGCTTGTGCTGTTTTTTCTTCCAGTTCTTCTGCACGTTTATATAGCTTCACCAGATCTACGTAAAAACGGTTTAGCATGAATTGTCCTACAATGATGAGTTCTATAAACCACACTGTAAGCATGACATACAATCCTTTATCTTTCAGCATAAAAGGATGAGGTGACTCTATGAGCAGTTTGGTAGAAACCAGCAACAGGTAATTGGATATGAAGAGAATGATTGCAGCAGTTATTAATCCGATAGACAGCATGCGATGATTCTTTAAGAAAAACTGATAATACATCATCAGTTTCTCGTTTATGTATTTTACGCTGAGTCCAACCCCGTTAAATAATACAACTACGGCAGAAAATGCCTGAAAAGTCATCAGCCGGTCTTGATATTGGGAAGGAATATCTGCATAATATACCAATAGAAAATAAGAGAAGCATCCTATTCCGGAGAATAAAAGTACATCCCACAAATACCGCTTTATGTCTTTCAGTCTGCTTTTCATTTGTATCATTCTATTATTGTATGTCTATTTTCCCTGTGGCTCTGTCCAGTCCGCTTTTAGCTATCTGAGCGTTTAGTTTCGACTGAATATAATTGATTTTGGCATCCTGATGATATAATTGTGCATTGATAACTTCAAGGATGGAAATATTACCTTCTTTATATTTGTCCATTGCCATCTTTTCGCTGTCGGCAGCTTTCGACAGGGAACTTTCTGTGAGTCTAACTTTTTCTATAGCTTGCGAGTAGGTATAAAAGGCGGTTTCTATTTCCAGACGAATATTGTCGGCTACCTTATGATGATTCTCGATTGCCATGTTTACACTATATTTCCCTGATTTTTTGGTATGTCTACGTTTACCCCATTCGAATATAGGTACGCTTAACTTGGCATATACAGCGTAATTAGGATCCAGATCCGATTTGAAATCATATCCCGGTGATGAATAACTTCCATCTATACCAACCGACAGTTTAGGCAAATATTGTGCATTAGCGATTTTCGAAGCTGATCTTTGAATGTCGACTTTATTGGTTGCTATTCGCAGTTCCGGTCTTGATGCCATAGCTGTTTCTACTGTTCCTGGAAAGTGCTGAACTTCTGTCAGTGGTACAACGACGGAGTCTGTTTCCAGCTCTTGGTTGAATGGAATGCCGGAGAAAGAGTTCATAGATAAACGTGCTACTTCTGCGTCATTGCGCGACTGTATCAGCCGGTATTCAGCATCATTCAGTTTAACTTCTGCCATAAGTAAATCGTTGCGGTCGGAATATTCTTCTTCTACACGGTCTTTTACTACCTCAACCAACGTTGCGACCGATTCTTTAAACTCTTCGGCCACTGTCACCATTTCCTGACGTGCGACTTTGTTCCAATAATATACATCAGCATCATATATGATATTGTTTGTCACACGCATCTGCTCATAACGTGACGATTCATTTTCTTTTTTTGCCTTGTCATATCCAGCCTGTAGAGCTCCTCCTGAATAGATAGGCTGGGCTAATGTGAGCGATGCACCATATTTAGCATTTCGTCCCTGAAAGCTAACAGGCTCATTAAGTGAAGGGATAGCTACAGAGAGTTCTGCCGGATTACCGGTATAGTTGAAGTTGGCATTACCAGACAGCGAAGGCAGGAAATCAGCTTTTGCCGATTTCTCTTTTTCCTGTTGTATGGAAGCTGCATATCCTGCTGCCTTTATGTCTTGGTTATATGCTTTCACCTTGGTGCGATATTCTTGCAAAAGTTTGTTGTGTTGTGCCTGAGCTTGTGCAGAAACACACATCAGGCACAATATAATCCATTTATTCATCCTCTTGTAATTTGTAAAGTTAAGAAAAAGTTCCACATAAATTTCGAGAAAACGCAATAGACACTATATTTTGTAAAAAATAGCATATAGAGCCGGAGTCACAAATAATGTAAGCAGTGTGGCAAACGACAAGCCGAATACGATTGTTGCTGCCATGCCACCAAATACGACATCGAATAAAAGCGGGATACTTCCGAAAACAGTTGTCAGTGCAGCCATCAGTACAGGACGTACTCTGGAAACTGTAGCTTCGATGACTGCCGTATATGGCGCGATACCTGCTCTTCGCTGTACGTTTACTTCATCCAGCAATACAATAACATTCTTTATAATCATGCCTAATAATCCGAGCCATCCGGCTATACAGAAGAAACCAAACTGGAATCCTGTGAGTAATAATCCGAATACCATACCGATGAGTGACAACGGTAGAATAAGGAAAATGATAAGTGGCTGCCGGAAATTTCCGAAAAGCATGACGAGAATGATTATCAGCATGATAATGGCCAAAGGAAAATATTTGGTCAATGCTGCCATGGCTTCTTTCTGATCTTTATATTGTGAATCCCAGAAAAAACTATAGCCTTCGGGCAGTTTGATGTTTTCTATTTCTTCCCGTATCTCTGCATGTACTTCTTTCATGGTATGTCCACGTTTCACGTCACATTGGGCAGCCATAGAAAGCTGTCGGTTGTATGTACGCACAAGCGGATATTCCCATGCGATGTTGATGCCATCGGTTACTTGTCCTAACGGAGCAGAGTTAGATCCATTCCATATCTGCAGGTCTTCCAGTTTTTCTGTATCCCATGATGCCTCTTCTTTTGTGCGGAGTAGTACGGGAACCTTTTTGTCATTATCGCGGTAAATACCTATGGCCGTTCCGTCACTAACCGATTTGACAGCATTCATCATATCACTCCGTCCGATATTCAGTCTTCCGGCTTTTACCGGATCGTAGCCCGCTTTTATCATCATAGCCATATTTCCCCACTCGTTGCGTGCATTCAGCACTTTCGGATTCTTACGCATGATACCGATAGCAATGTTTGTCAGAGAATCCAATACAGCCGGATCATCTCCACAGAACCGGGCTTCGATTAAAGCCTGAGGTATGCTGTTGATTTCGAAACTGTTGACTCGTATAAGTGCATCCTGAAATTTTTCAGGAAGCTTGTGGTATAAAATTTCCTGTAATTCGCGTGACTTTTCAGGAGTTTCTGCCTCTATCAGACATTGAGCATAATTAGGTTGCGGACCATAAGCTGCATTTGCCAGATAATATCTTGGAGGAGTTTGTCCGATATAAGTCGAAACCTTCTTTACTCCATCGAATGTTTGCAGGTATTCCGTCAGTTGTGCAGCCTGTTTTTCACTCTCTTCGATACGTGTACCTTCGGGCAACCACATGTCTACGGAAAAGTATTGCTTGTTTAATAGTGGCATAAATTGCTGAGGAATATATCTGAATCCCCATCCGGCCACAACTAGCAGTATGACCATGCATCCTACTACTGTATATCGTTTCCGTATCGTGAAACTTAGTGCTTTACGGAAAAAGTCGTATATACGTCCGGTAAATAGTTCGTTTTTCAGTTCTTCCGGTCGTGGACGTCTTACAAACTCTTGAACGAAAAATACATTTTGTGTGATGGCAAGTACCCAGCTGAGCAGCAAAGACACCGCTATTACAATAAACAGCGATGAAAGAATCTCGCCTGTGATATGTGGAGAAAGATATACCGGCAAAAAGGTAAGTACTGCTATCAGTGTAGCTCCGAGAAGAGGCATGGCAGTACTTGATACGGCGTTCAGTATGGCAACACGCTTTCTCATTCCACGTTGCATATTAACTAAAGCTGCATCATATACCACAATGGCATTGTCTACCAGCATACCCATTGCAATGATGATGGCTGCAAGCGACATACGTTGTAGGGCAATTCCAGTAGCCTGCATGTAGATTAGCGTTCCGAAAATGGAAAAAATCAGTCCGCTACCTATCAGAAATCCGTTTTTGAATCCGATGAAGAACAATAGTACAGCTACTACAGTCAGTACAGAAACAATGAGATTCATTACAAATCCATCGTTAGCTACAGCCGATTCATATCCCTGATCATAAATAATGTCCAGCTGATATCCCTCCGGCATATCGGCTTTCAGTTTATCTATTTGCTGGGATACAAGCTCTGCCATCTCTACTACATTCCCGTCGGATACTGTTGAAATTGCAATACCTACAGCTGGAATATTTCCGATTCTCATCAGGTTTCTTGCCGGACGCGAATAGCTTTCTCTGATTTCTGCAATTTCTCCCAGCCGGAAATATTCACCTTTACGCGAAACAACAGTCAGATTCTCTATTTCTTCCAGACTTGTAAAACTTCCATCGGCTTCAATTCGAAGACGATTGGTAGATGTTTCTATCGCACCTGCATCGACTACCTTGTTTTGTCTTTCAAAGGCTGAGGCTATGTCGGTCATCATTACTCCACTTTGAGAAAGTAGTGAAGGGTTGACCGTTACTTCGATTGTCCGGTTCTGAATACCGAACAGTTCGACTTTAGCCACGTCTTTTACGTCCAACAGTTCATTTTTTATTTCTTTGGCACAGTCTTCCAGTTCGCGATAAGTATGTGTTTCACTGCTTAAGCCGTAGAATACTCCCAAGACATCACCAAAATCATCATTTACAACCGATGGACCTGCACCGGCGGGCAACTTGTTTTGTATATCGTTTACTTTCCGGCGAAGTTTGTCCCAAAGCTGTTGCATATCTTTGGCGCGTATTTCTTTTTTCACATAAACGGTAATTTTAGAAAGCCCTGCCCGGTTTTCCGTCTTCAGATAATACAGTTCACCCAGCGACTGAATCGATTCTTCCAGTACATCGGTTACTTGTTGTTGTACTTCCATTGGAGAAGCTCCCGGATAAGAAGTTGTTACGAGTGCTTGTTTGATTGTGAATGGTGCATCTTCAAGCTTTCCCATATTGTTATATGCGAATATGCCTCCACTCAAAATCAGTATCAGTATCAGCCAGCTTAAGGCTTTGTTCGTCAGGAAAAATTTTACTAATCCTTTCATCAGTATTTCGTTTTAGTCTTGAATGGTTATTTCTTCATTTTCCGAGAGATAAGTCAGCCGTGTTGCGGCAATTCTTTCACCGGCAGAAAGTCCTGACAGAATTTCTATTTTGTCATTCTTTCTTAGCTTGCCTGTTTTTACAGACCTTTTTACAACCCGGTTCTGTTCGTTCACGAGCCAAACGAAAGAACCCGTTTCGTCAGTATGACAAACAGCTGTTTGGGGGATGACCACGCTCTGGTATGAATATGAAGATGAACTAAAGCTAGGGATTAAAAGAGAGCCTGCCATACCACCCAATAAGCTGTTGTCTGCATTGTTGATTATTGCTGTAAATAAATAAGATATGTTGTTGTCGCTTGCGCTTTGTGTGATATAAGTCTTTTCCGGTATAAATGTTTTTTCCTGTATAGCATTGAATGTGATAGAGCAGGGGAGGACAGACTGCTTTCGGGCATTTACTGCCATATCTTCCGGAATATAGGCTTCAACCTTGATTTTGGAAAGGTCGATAAATGTTACTACCGGAACAGAGGCCTTGATGTCCTGATAACGCTCTATGTTAACTTTTTGGATATATCCATCGAAAGGTGCATACAGTTTGGTATCTTTTAATTCATTGACGGATGTTGTATAGTCTGCTTTGGCTTTTTCGTAGTCAGCCTTGGCTTTTTCGTAACTTGTTCCTGATATGCTTCCTTTTTCATATAGATTTGAAATACGTTTGTAGTCAGCCTCCGTTTGTTTATAGATAGCCTCTGCGCGTTGTTTGCGAATCAGAAAGTCACGGTCGTCGATAGCGGCAATTAGCTCTCCTTTACGGAAGAACTGTCCGCTTTGTGTATCGAAAGTATATACCGGACCACCTACTCTGAAAGAGAGTTCTGTAGTCCGGTAAGGTTGTGAAATGAATGAATAGCTGCGCTCGGAAGATGTATCCGACTGTTCGGCACGGATAACTTTTACATTAGGAGCTTGCTGCTCCTTGTTTGAATTGTTGTCGCACGATATGAAACACCCCATACATGCGAGAAATAAAAGTGCTTTTTTCATCTTAATGTTCTTCTGAATGATTATTTAGTAATACAAAAGTAAGTCAACGTAAATAAGGCTTCAATACTGTTGTTTCTGAACCGTAGATAGAAGATACTGAACCGTAGAAAAGCAAAACTGAATACTTTTGGGCAGTTTCACCTTATATATAATATATATATATGAAGGGCTTTATATAGAAGCATTTAGATCTTTACAGAGATTTATCTCGATGTTTTTTTATTTTTTGTACAAATGTTCCGCTCTTTTCGTACAAAAATTCCGATGTTTTGTACAAATTTTCTGATTTTTTGTACAAAGATTGAGAAACATTTCAGGATGTTTTTTGAAAACTTCTGCATGAATTCTTTTAAACATGGCATATACTGGAAAATGACTTGTGTCAAATTCTGTCGATTTTAGGTGAGATTATGTAATTTTTGGCGTATGCTTTGTCTGCTTTGTCATAACGGACTGCCAAAATGTCCGTCGGCTATGAAAAAAAAAGAAGTTTTCTTTCTGGCACGCCATTTGTTTTAATTATGGCGTAATGCTTCGGCATTACAGAATAAACTTGAATAAAAATAAATAAAATAGATACAATTATGGGAAAGATTATTGGTATTGACTTAGGAACAACAAACTCATGTGTTGCAGTATTCGAAGGTAACGAACCGGTGGTAATTGCCAACAGCGAAGGTAAACGTACCACTCCTTCAGTAGTAGGTTTCGTTGATGGTGGCGAACGTAAGGTTGGTGATCCGGCTAAACGTCAGGCTATTACAAACCCGAAACGTACAGTATATTCTATCAAGCGTTTCATGGGTGAAACTTACGATCAGGTTCAGAAAGAAATTTCACGAGTACCTTATTCAGTAGTAAAAGGTGACAACAATACTCCGCGTGTAGATATCGACGGACGTTTATATACTCCACAGGAAATCTCAGCAATGATTCTTCAGAAAATGAAAAAGACTGCTGAAGATTATCTGGGACAGGAAGTAACAGAAGCTGTTATCACAGTTCCGGCATACTTCTCAGATTCACAGCGTCAGGCTACTAAAGAAGCTGGTCAGATTGCAGGTTTGGAAGTAAAACGTATCGTAAACGAACCGACAGCAGCAGCACTTGCATATGGTGTTGACAAATCAAATAAGGATATGAAAGTTGCAGTGTTCGACCTTGGTGGTGGTACATTCGATATCTCAATCCTTGAATTTGGTGGTGGTGTATTCGAAGTATTGTCAACTAACGGTGATACTCACCTGGGTGGTGATGACTTCGACCAGGTTATCATCGACTGGTTGGTACAGGAATTTAAGAACGATGAAGGTGCAGATCTGACAACTGATCCGATGGCTATGCAGCGTTTGAAAGAAGCAGCTGAAAAAGCTAAGATTGAATTGTCTTCTTCTACATCAACAGAAATAAACTTGCCGTATATCATGCCGGTAGCTGGTGTTCCTAAACACTTGGTTAAGACATTGACTCGTGCTAAATTCGAAGCTTTGGCTCACAACTTGATTCAGGCTTGTCTTGAACCTTGTAAGAAAGCAATGAGCGATGCTGGTTTGAGTAACTCAGATATCGATGAAGTTATCTTGGTTGGTGGTTCATCTCGTATACCTGCCGTTCAGAAACTGGTAGAAGACTTCTTCGGAAAAGTTCCTTCTAAGGGTGTTAACCCAGACGAAGTAGTTGCAGTAGGTGCAGCTGTTCAGGGTGCCGTTTTGACAGACGAAATCAAGGGTGTAGTTCTGTTGGATGTAACTCCGCTGTCAATGGGTATCGAAACAATGGGTGGTGTGATGACAAAACTTATCGATGCTAACACTACTATCCCTTGCAAGAAGAGTGAAGTATTCTCTACAGCAGCCGACAATCAGACAGAAGTAACAATCCACGTACTTCAGGGTGAACGTCCTATGGCAGCACAGAACAAATCAATCGGTCAGTTCAACCTGACAGGTATTGCTCCTGCTCGTCGTGGTGTTCCTCAGATTGAAGTAACCTTCGATATCGATGCAAACGGTATCTTGAAAGTTTCTGCTAAGGATAAAGCAACAGGTAAGGAACAGGCTATTCGTATCGAAGCTTCATCTGGCTTGAGCAAGGAAGAAATTGAACGTATGAAAGCTGAAGCTGAAGCAAACGCAGAAGCAGATAAGAAAGAAAAAGAACGTATCGATAAATTGAACCAGGCAGATAGCTTGATCTTCACAACTGAAAATCAGTTGAAGGATCTTGGTGATAAGCTTCCAGCTGACAAGAAAGCTCCTATCGAAGCTGCTCTTCAGAAACTGAAAGATGCTCACAAAGCACAGGATTTGGCTGGTATCGATGCTGCAAGTGCTGAACTTCAGACTGCATTCCAAGCTGCAAGTGCTGAAATGTATGCTCAGACAGGTGCACAAGGTGGTGCTCAGGCTGGTCCTAATGCAGGTCAGGCGAATACTCAGAATGGCGGAAAGAATGATAATGTTCAGGATGCTGATTTTGAGGAAGTTAAATGATTCCGATAAGTAAACAAACAATAAACAATAAGCAAAAGCGTGCAGCTCAACGAGTTGCACGCTTTTTGCGTTTATAGGGTTCATGGTTTCTATGTGTTTTCTATGGGCTTTTTTATCTCTTATTTGCGACATATTTGCGACACGTCTTATTTGGCGATAAGATACAACTTAAATTGATATAAACCATTTATAACGAGAAGAATATGCCAAGAGGAAATTACACCATCCAAAGATGTTGCGAGGAGTGCGGTAAAATCTTTACTCCTCCCACATTGATGTCAAAGTATTGTAGCCCTGCTTGTTCCAAACGAGCATACAAGAAAAGACAAATCGCAAAAGAGAAAGAAGCAATACGTCAAGCATTAATTAGACGAATACCATCCAGCAAGGGATTTCTAACGGTTAAAGAAGCTATGTTGATTTACGGTATTAGTAAGGATGTACTTTATCGCATGATACGACAAGGCTCTATACCATCATACAATTTTGGTCAACGTCTGACACGCCTTAGTCGGCAATATATGGATGAACACTTCAAAGCAAAGAACAGGAGTAAAAAGAGGAAAAAGGAAACATTATCCTTTGAACCAAAAGATTGTTATACTATCGGAGAGATTGCAAAGAAATTTCATATCAATGATAGTAGTGTCTTTAAGCACATACGGCGTCATTCTATTCCTACACGCCAAATCGGTAATTATGTTTATGTTCCCAAATCTGAAATTGATAAATTATATAAGTCATTATGAAGAAAGCATTACCAAACACTAAAGTAACCGTCAAACTCAGAAAATCAAATTATAAAGATGAGTGGTATCTGATTATAGAATCATACCCGGTTTACAAGCGAGGCTCTAAACGGGCAAGTCGTGTGGTTGAATCAATTAACCGGACTATATCCACACCAATTTGGGACAAATCGTCCATTGCACGAATCTTGCCGGATGGAACATTCAATTATAAACCTAAACGTGATTTGAATGGAATCATCCAATGCCGTTCAACGATAGATCAAGAGGCTTGTATCTATGCCGACAATGTGCGTAAGTTAAGGCAACATGAATACGATAGCGCAATTCTATATACGGATAAAGAGAATGAAATCGCTGCACAAAATGAACGGAGCGAACAGGACTTTATCAAGTATTTCAATAGTATTATCAGCAAACGACATCCTAATAGCTCCAATTCAATTATAGTTAACTGGAGGCGAGTGGGTGAATTGTTGAAGATTTATTCTCAAGGACAACCAATCCCATTTAAGGACATATCCGTTAAGTTGCTTGAAGATATTAAGATGTTCTTTCTCCGTGCTCCAATGGGTGGCACTAAGAAAGGAACTATTTCACAAAACACGGCGTCCACCTATTTCTCTATACTCAAGGCTGGATTAAAACAAGCGTTCGTTGATGAATACCTGACAGTTGACATCAGTGCAAAAGTCAAAGGAATAACAAGCATTGAGAAACCTCGTGTTGCCCTTACTATGAATGAGGTACAAATGTTGGTTAATACACCTTGTAAGAATGAGGTTTTGAAACGTGCGTTCTTGTTTTCAATTCTTACAGGATTACGGCATGGTGATATCCAAACTTTGAAATGGAAACAAATCCAGCAAACAAGTAAGGGTACTTGGCAAGCGGTCGTTGTACAACAAAAAACGAAAGTACCCGATTATAAGCCTATCACCCAACAAGCCCTTCAGCTATGTGGTGAACGCCCAAGCGATGAAGAATCTCTCGTTTTTGAAGGATTGACAGATGCTTCTTGGATTTCACGTCCTCTGAAAGTATGGATAGAAGCATCCGACATCAAGAAGCATGTTACTTTCCATTGTGGTCGCCACAGCTTCGCTTCACTATTGCTGGAAAATGGTGTTGACATATATACCATTAAAGATTTAATGGGTCATACAAATGTCAGAACCACGCAGATTTATACGCATATCGTGAACGAGAAGAAAGAAAAAGCGGCTAATACGCTGCATATAGATAACCTGAATTTATAAGTCAAGGCAGAAATTCCGACTATTGCAATTCAGCAACTCAGGTTAAGTAATTACATGTTTATCGTTATTTGCCCCTCATTAAGCACCGGATTTTTGAGGGGTATTTTGTTGCAAAACGCTCTAAAATTGCATCGCGCTAAAAAGTTTTACTATTTAGCAGTAATTACATCTGTTCTGCAAGAATTATTACACTTATAATACTGTCATTAGAGAGTAAAACGATGATTATTTTCTACTTATTTGCATTCCCCTATTTGGGGCTATCGTAAATGACATCAAGTAGCTCATTTGCAAGTTTACCATCTGTGATTTTAATAATGTTATCTTCTTCTGTTACATAGCCAAGTATATTGATACTGCCATACCAGACCGTGGACCTATCTATGATACACGAGGATAAAGATAGTTTAGGTACAATCTTTACATATAATCCTAAACTTTTTAGATAATTCGTCTGACTGCTTTCCTCTGATGTAAGAATTGCAATTTGAACACCACTTACATGAAACTCTCTGAGCATTTTAACAAATGTGTTTCGTTCTGTACGATAGAGTTTTGGAGAGGACATGACAATAGATTGTCTTGAACTTTTCAAATTTTGCATAAATGCCAAACGGAATGTGTTACCATTGAAAATCTGTCCTTCATATGATGATGTTTGTAAGTCATCTGTATTATCAAACAGTGTCTGAGTATCTTTTGACAGTACACGATAACCGATGGCAAAGTATCCTTTTAGGCGTTTACGATACATATTCTCACAAACAGGTTCGTGTATATCAATATAGTCATAAATACGAACATCTTTCTTGCCCTCATTCTCACGGTGCAAACGTCCGGCATATTGTGCCACCAATCCTTTCCATGAGATTGGTAGTGCCAAAAACAGTGTATCAAGTCGTGGATAGTCAAATCCCTCTCCCACATATTTTCCCGTGGCTACTATTACAAGAGGGGCATCTTTGGGTATATCCTGTAACTTTTGCAGCGTTTCTCTCTTGTTCTTTGCAGTCCCTTCTCCTGTGAGTTGTATGATGTTGGCTACATGCTGCTTCAACATTTCGGCAAGCAATTCTACATGAGAAGTTCTGGCAGTAAGTATTATAGGCGTTCGGCCTGCAGCCACAACATTAAGGACATCCTCTATTATAAGATTATTCCGTATTTCCGATTCAGCGAGGGATTGTGATAGTGCCGTAAACGATTGTTTGTCATCGGTAACAGGTCTATAAGATGTAAATCTCGGCACAAGATAACGCTGGAACGACTGCTTCTGTATCTGTGCCTTGGCATCGGCAAAAAAACGAATCGGACCGCATTGCATAAAGATAATAGGCTGCAAACCATCTTTACGGATTGGAGTGGCAGTAAGCCCATAGACATAATGTGCCGTAACGTGTTTTAACACATTCTCAAATGTTATGGAAGATACGTGATGACACTCGTCTACAATGACCATCCCGTATCCTTTTACAAAAGGCTTGACTTCGTCATTTTCAAAACACGACTGCATAAGGGCTATATCAATAACACCATGCAACGTGTTAGAGGTAGAATCAAGACACCCGACCGGAGAAAAAGCCTTCTTCCTGCCTCGCTTCTTGGAAATCTCCTCTTCTGTAAAATCTATGTCAAGAAATTCAGACAGACGTTCATGCCATTGCATAAGCAATGCCTTGGAGTGTACCAGAATAAGTGTATTTGTCTTTCTTCGGGCAATCAGAGCTGCGGCTGTAACAGTCTTTCCAAAGGCTGTCGTTGCAGACAACACACCGTTGGAAAATGGCATGAGGGCATTGATCGCGTCCAATTGTTCATCGCGTTCTTTTCCTTTGAATGTTACGCCAATAGGTTTACCATGATTTGTATTATCAACTATTTCATAATCAATTTTGAAGGAATACAGCATGTTGATAATGGCATCCTCACACCCCCGAGGCATTGCAAGATATTCATCGGTAAAATCTGCACGGCAGATAATACGAGGAATGTTATATATGGAAATACGCATCGCCTGTTTGCTGTAAAATTCTGGATTTTTGAACGCCGCAATATGTTTCAAATGATTACTAACCTTATCTGAAATGGATTTTAAAGGAATATATATCCTGTCTGATTTATGTATTATAAGTATGCCGTTAAAGTCTTCCTGGGCCACATCTTGTATGACCGGTATTTCCCACGGTTTATTTTCCGAAGATGTGGCCAATGTTCCAAAATCTTCCTGCTGATGCTGTGTCAATAATGCATCTACGGTACTTTCATCTATTTTTCTTACATTGTATAGGTATGCCCATTGATCCTGGAACGGAAGAAACTGATCATCTACAAAAACGCTGTTTCCTGCTTTCCTGGCTTTTCCCTGCAATGGTAACGCAATGAGATTGCCGAATCCGCCTTCCGGTACTTTATCCTGATTGGGAAAGAAACGATCGTATGAATCGAATGTAATCCGTCCATTACGCTTCATGGCTTCCGTAAGAATTATATTGCCTAATTTTCTTGCTTTGTAGGCAGGTATGGGTTGATCAAAGAAAATCCATACATGTGCACCATTGCCGGAGCGTGAGCGTTCTATACTGAATGGGATTCTCCACTCTCTGCAAATGGGAATAAATGCCAACACATCGTTCTTATATCCATGAGTGCAATTCTTGTCATCAAAATCAGCACACAGGAAAGAACATTTATTATCAGAAGTAACAACGTACAGACCTATAACATCGCATCCGTTCTCATCTTTACCTTCCAGATGTCGGTATATGTCTTGATTGGTTAACGTGGCAAAATTGCGGTTGGGACACTCTGCACATTTATGCTTTTTCTTATCGCATATTCCTCTGCGCCATTCGTTGATACATACTGGTTGGTAACCACCCTTTTCTGTGGCTTTGTTGAACCATCGTCGTGCAAATACATCATCTCGTCCCTTGAAAAAGTTACGGAACAATGCAATTTTCTCATCAAGAGAGAGTTTGATTTGAGGATATGTTATGGAAGAAAATGCTGTACTTTCATCAGCACATTTAATGGAGGAATACACTATACCATGCTGTGAAAGTATTGACTTCAGTTTTTCATTTTCGGCAAGCAGAGCATTGTATTTAATGACAAGCGCATTGTATTTCTCTTGAAAACTGTCCATCTGTTATTTTGTTGCCATTAAACCACACAGCAATGCAATTCCAAAACTCAGAAACGTTCCGGCAAGGACATATTCTGTTTTTGCTGTATCCGTGTCTTTGAATCGAAGTATGGATTTTGCCGCTATTATAAAACCAATTGCTTCATATTGTCCAATTATAACGAATATGATTGTAAGAATACGTTCTAAATTTCCAATTAACGCTCCTGCATTTTTGATATTTTCACAAGACTGTGTCTCTCCAACTTGATATTTCTTTAAGACCAACTTAATCAGGATGTTTGCAGGCTTGATGCACAATAGTAAAGCCAATATGAATAGAGGTATAGAGTAGCTGCCATTGCAATCCATCGATTGGATTGGCAACTTTGTTGTAGTGTCAAAGGAAAATATCACTATAATCAATATCGCCAAATGAGCAACCTGATCAATCACAAAATTCCATAATCCTTTGGGGCTATATGTTTTGATAACATCTATCACCAGATGAGAAAAAGCAATGGCAAGGGCATAAAATCTGAATTCATAAACAGGAACAACTACCCATGATACCACGCCGATAATAAGCGAATGCACATACAGGAACCAGCTTTTGAATTTCCTTTCCTCTTTCTGTGCACAGTATTTATCATTCTGCAGGTAAAAATCACCTATAACATGTGCCAATATCAGACTTAAAAACAACCAACTATTCATATCCTTCAAAATTTATCTGTTCAAAATACTTTATGGATTCTTCTATACAATACCATTTTGTAGCTGTAGAAGCATTATTTACACTGGCTTGGGATATACCCAGTTTTTTGGCAATGTCTGCCTCTTTGAAACCAAGCAGTTTATAGTAAACGACTTCACTTTGGCGCACAGTCATATCATTTAATATGGCATCGGTCAATAGGGCTATAGTTTGTAAAGGGGCAGATAATTGCTTTTTACTTGTATGAACAGACATCGTTCCCTTATTAAGGGAACTCATTTCCTCAAGCGCACGTCCTGACAGATATATGGCTTCACCATCCCAAATGCCTTGTTCGGTATTCACTATTCTCATATCTCCAATACCAATGGCCATCCGTATTCCGTATGTATGGAAATTTTTCGTCTTTTCATTTTTAGCTGTGGAAAAAGATTTGATGCAGGATTTGATTATAAAGGCTATCCGGAATACGTTTGATACATTTTGCATTACACACTCTATATAGTCCCCTTTTATTTGGCGACCTTCAAAATCAGGATAACTCACTTTTAACAAGCCAAATAATGATTCTATCCTTTGCTTTAATCCTATAGTTTCATTCACAGACAAGGAAGTGGATGCTACTATATCCGCTGAAATTGTTGCAAACATATTATGGTTCATTGATTCGATGGCAAATGTATGAATTTTCTTTTATTTCGCCAATGATTATAGGTAAAATAATCTATAATAATAAAATATAGATAAATAAATCTATAATAATAATTTATATACAATATAGCCTATAATTGAGTAGAAAGAAAACTACTTGGTTTTTCCACTTACTTGATTCACTATAAAAAATTTTACCGGATAGCTAAATCTTTAATGTGGCATACAAACATTAGCCCCCCAGATTTATATGCCCAGCGTAAACGAACAGAAAAAAAGCTGCTAATACATTACACATCGAAATTTTGACCTTGTAGGTCATGGTGGAAACTTCCACCCTTGAGCATCAATGACTTATAACAAAGAATCATAAACACATCATAATTTACCCCTCATTAAGCACCTGCTTTTTGAGGGGTATTTTGCATCATAGACACTCTCAATGGAGAGCATTTTACTATAAAAAGAGTTTGCTCCCTCTTTTATTATCCTTTTGTGTTAATGAAAATTAAATCTATCGGTGGTGAATGAGTGGGTAATTGGTGGCTTTCAAGCACCTATTTAGCACCCATAAACATACATATACTTTTGCGGCATTAACTCTAAAATACGAAAGATATGGCTTATAAAGTAAATTCGTTGGAGGAGATGCCAAATGCATTGTCCTACCTGATTGAGTCCGTAGAGGCTCTACAATCTAAAGTAAATGCCCTGCAGAATAAGCAGGCAAGTAATTCACCCAAGTGGATGGATATAGACGAGCTCTGTGCTTACCTACCATCGCATCCTGCCAAGCAAACGGTTTATGGATGGGTTTCAGCCAAACAAATCCCCGTACATAAAATAAATAAGGCTCTGGCTTTTCTACAATCAGAAATTGATGACTGGTTGAAGAACAAATCGCATAAGACACAGGATGAATTGATGGAGAAAGCCAGACGATTTGTTGAATCCAAAAAGATTATCAGATGATGGGAACGGCTGATTATTGTTTTTCATTCTTTCGCAAGCCCATCCAGAACATCGAACCGATAAGAGCTGTAGGTATTGTGGATGTGTACCGCTATATCACCGGGCATTATGCACAACCACAAACCGAAGCCTTGCGTCTGATAGCTACTTCTCCTGAAGCCAAAAGGTACAAAGCCACCCATTTTGACTATTGTACTTTTTCTGGACTATTCCGTAAACGGAATGAGAGGGAACTGATAATGCACTCCGGATTGATGTGTCTGGATTTTGATCATGTGGAAAATATTATGGAACTAAAGCAAAAGTTACTCAACCATGAGTATTTTGATACGGAACTGTTATTTGTCAGTCCATCCGGTAATGGATTAAAATGGATAATACCCGTTGACTTGAAAGGCTGGGAACATTCCCGGTACTTTAAGGCTGTTACCAACTGTATCAAAGCAACAGGCTTGCCGTTGGTAGATATGTCCGGAAGTGACGTTGCTCGTTCATGTTTTTTGCCACATGATCCACAAGCATATATTAACCCTAAATACAAAGATGATGTCAAAGAAAATATTTTTCGCCCAAGATTGGGAGAATGTCCCTTCTGAAATACAGCAAACAGATATGCCAAGTATCACTCCATTATATAATAAGGTGGAGGAAGATGTGGAACATTTTGTCCGGGAAATAGAGCAGCGTGCCATTGATATAACACCCAATTATAAAGATTGGGTAGAATTGGGCTTTGCGCTTGTGGACGGATTGGGAGAAAATGGACGGGAGTATTACCACCGCATTAGTAGGTTTTACCCTAACTATCAAAGGGAAGAAACCGACAAACAATATACACATTGTCTGCAATCCAAAGGACAAGGTATTACCATTCGTTCTTTCTTCCATCTTGCAAACCAAGCCGGAATCTCGCTGGCTCCATTCAACAAAGAACATTTATCCATTTTACCAAATATCCAAAATGGGAAAACGGGTAAATGGATAAAGTCAGAGGAAGAACTTCCTGCATTTCCTGAGTGTGTATTTGAGCATCTTCCCCCTTTTCTAAATGAGGTTGTCAACAACTCTATATCGCTGGATGACCGTGATACAATATTGATTGGGGCGATTGTGTGTTTGTCTGTCTGCTTTCACAATATTTGTGGAGTGTACGATGAACGCATCGTTTATCCGAACCTTTATCTGTTTGTAGTAGCAGATGCCGGTATGGGGAAAGGTGCGTTGACTTTATGCCGGGAACTTGTAGCACCTATCAATCGCAATTTGCATGAACTTTCAAAACGATTGGAGCTGGAGTACAAGGAAGCAATGAACGCTTACATCAAAGGCAAGAAAGATGGTGGAATGACCATGCCAACTGAACCGCCCATGCGAATGCTTGTCATTCCTGCCAACAGTAGCGCAAGTTCATTCCTGAAGATATTGGGAGATAATGACGGAATCGGACTACTATTTGAATCGGAAGGTGACACATTAAGCCAGACTTTGAAGTCGGACTATGGTAATTATTCAGATGTATTACGAAAGGCATTTCACCATGAGTTAGTCAGTTTAAGCCGCCGCAAGGACAGGGAATATTGCGAAGTCAGCAATCCAAGAGTGTCAGTCGCTTTGGCTGGAACTCCCGAACAGGTAAGGAAATTGATACCAGATGCGGAAAACGGTCTGATGAGCCGTTTCTGTTTTTATATCATTCGTTTCAAGAGAGGTATAAGAAACGTGTTTGCCACAAATGATATTTCCCAATCCAAAAATGCCATGTTCAAACTGTTGGGAGATAAATTCTGCCATCTGCATGAAGAATTTGTCAGACAAGGCAATTATTCCTTTTCTCTTCCCTCTGATTTGCAGGAACACTTTATAGAATATCTCAGTCGGGTGAATGAGGAATGTTGTGACGAAGTAGATAACAAGATGCAGGGTGTAGTCCGACGGATGGGGCTGATTGCCTATCGTATAATGATGGTGTTGACCGCTGTCCGGCATTTGGAGAATATGCCTCACGAATCATCTTCCTCTGACGAGACTATACAATTGATTTGCCATAAATATGACTATGCCATAGCCATGAGTATCTGCGAGACCTTGCTTTGCCATGCAGTGTTCATCTATCGAAACTTGTCAGGAAATCAGTCCAAACGTCTACAATCCCTTTCACAAGAAACGGGCATTTACGCACGAAGGAATACCCTTTATAATATGTTGCCAGAAACATTCACCAAAAAAGATTATGACGCAACTGTTTTAGCTTTAGGTGAAAATGGAAGTACGGCAAACAAATGGATAGAAGCCTTTATCAAAGATGGCAAACTAAGCCGAATAGAACAAGGTAAATATAGGAAGATTTTTTGAGTGGCAAGTTTGTGTTTTAGTGTCACTAAAACCTATGTGGCAAGCGGATAGAACTGCCACTCTCAAAAAATCAATTTATGCACATCAAAGTTTATATAAGTATGAAGGAAAAGAAACTTGGTGGTCGCCCAAGGTTGGCGAGTTACCAGAAACGCACAAAATGTTTCCGGGTAATGTTTACCGAGAACGACTATATCTATATACAATCCAAAGCCCAACAGGCAGGATTGTCTGTCAATGAATTTTGCCACCAGGCTGCAATGGGCTGTGAAGTCGGTCAGCGCATCAGTCCGGAAATGGTGTCGGCAATCCGTGACCTTTCCGGTATAGCCAATAATGTCAACCAGATCGCCCATCAGATGCACATCTATGGTTTGGAAGCAGTGAAACAACAATGCTTTTCTATTATATCAGAAGTCAGCAGAATTATCACCCAAGTAAAAAATAACAGTCATGATAGCGAAGATTAAAACAAGAGCCGATTTTGGAGGAATAGTAAATTACGCCAATGACCAAAAGAACAAGAAAAAGAGTGCTACACTTTTGGCATATGAAGGTGTTTGTGCTATCAACAATAAAACCATAGCAGATTCTTTTCAGATACAAGCCTCTATGCGCCCGAAAGTAAAAAGTCCGGTGAAACACGTATCACTTGCTTTTTCTCCGCAAGATTCCATCCATTTTCCCAATGACGAAAAAGGAAATGCGCTTATGGTGGAGATTGCCAAGAAATGGATGGAGCAAATGGGGATTCGCAACACCCAATATATCATAACCAGGCATCATGATACGGAACATCCACATTGCCATATCGTATTCAATCGAATAGATAATGACGGTAATCTCATTTCTGATAGCAACGAACGGATACGAAATGCAAAAGTCTGTCGAGCTTTAACCAAAGAGTATAAACTTTACTTTGCTCCTAAAAACAGCAAAGCCAGAAATAAAAGCCGTTTGCGCCCTCATCAATTACGTAAGTATAATCTTCGTTCCTCAACTCTTGATGCTTTAGCAGCATCTTGCTCATGGCATGACTTTTTCCGTATGCTCAAAGAAAAGGGAATAGATGTACGTTTTAATCGTGCAGAAAACTCTGATAATATTCGTGGTATATCCTTTTGTATGGATGAATTTAGCATTGCCGGTTCTAAACTTGATTCAGATCTAAGTTTTAACCGTCTTTGTGCAACATTGGGTAATGTGGCAAAAGAACTTATGGTGCAACCTCATCAAACAATTGTTCCTAGTGCTGGCGGAGGAACAAGTAACGAACAGGGATGGCGGGATGATAAAGATAAGGATAAACAAAGAAACGAACCTTTTTATAAACCCTCAAAACGTAGAAGATAATGAAAGAAGATGTAGTAGCAGCAAATCTCGCAAATTTGCGTCAAAGTATCAATGAATTGAAGGAATGCGTTAATAGGCAGAATGTAACTTCAAACCAACCGGAGCAACATATAAAGGTGGATTTGGATGAAAAGACCATTTATAATGGAGTTGCCAAAAGCTTCTGTACTTGCTGGAACGATGCACTGTCAGTAGTGAAGAAACGCATTTGGAATCAACAGCCGGATACATTGCCATTTTCACTATGGTTTCCAAAACTTGTTGACATATTCAAGCAAAAATCAAGGTTTCTTGAGTACATATATAGCCACGTTTGTGATTACAATCTCAATCGCATGACTATTGAGGCTAATACAGAAAACATATTAAAACGGCAGGATGAAATACTTGCAAAAATTAATGAGCTGAAACATCCAATAACCGTTATTCCACCCAATATCAATGGGATGTTTATACGGGGACATCATATAAGACTTCGATATGTTGTGGCTATTGTAGCCATTATTTTGACGTGGGCTGTTGCCGCCTCTGTTAGTAGTCTGAAATATAAGGAAGAATCCTTTGCGCATTATTCCATGTATCGGGCGGTGAAGGAACAATGTCAATCTTTTATTGAAAAAATGGGCAACGACAAAAGAAAATGATTAGTATATAAGAAGTTATATATTCCGTGGTCAAACACTTACTTTAATATCCCATTGTTCTTTTATGAGTTCTGAAGGATTTATATTAGATAAATAATTAAATTCTAAAAATTATGATTTACGGATATATTAGAGTAAGCAGTGACAAACAGACTGTAGAGAATCAACGTTTTGAAATTAACAACTTTTGTGAGCGTAATAAATTAGTAATTGATGGTTGGATTGAGGAAACCATTAGCGGAACAAAATCCTACAATAAACGCGAGTTAGGTAAATTGTTAAAACGTGTGCAAAAGGATGATCTTATCATATGTGCTGAATTATCTCGTTTAGGGCGTAATCTTTTTATGATCATGGAGATATTGAATATTTGTATGACTAAAGAATGCAAAGTGTGGACTATAAAGGATAATTATCGATTGGGGGAAGACATACAAAGTAAAGTGCTTGCCTTTGCTTTCGGTTTGTCTGCTGAGATTGAACGCAACTTGATTAGTCAGAGAACAAGGGAAGCTTTGGCAAGAAAAAAAGCTGAAGGTATTACATTAGGAAGACCGAAAGGACGAAAAAGCTCCCCCAATAAATATAAATTGTTTGGAAAAGAAAATCTTATAAGTGAACTTTTGAAAGCAAATGTATCAAAACGTAAGATCGCTAAGATTTGTAAAGTTGACAGAAATACACTTGATCGTTATATTAAGCAATTTTTGACAGAATAAAAAAGAGCATATTCGTGCAGCAACAAAGTGTTGAATGTGACTTTACAGGATCTGACTCATGGGTTATACTGTCACCAATAGAGCAAAGTATAAAGCGAAAGATT